>VMHT01009077.1_pt1 | contig 18899 bp, 17 predicted proteins | sample 4693611 | NCBI WGS metagenome assembly VMHT01 (sample SAMN12280063, study PRJNA550983) | marine metagenome | isolation source: seawater sampled from same location over 5 years 0.02-0.2 micron viral filtrate | place: USA: collected off the coast of southern California halfway between the port... ...
AGAATTAATGCTTCGGCATATTTTTTAATGGGAAACTCGCCAGAAATAGAATTGAAGAAAATGTCTCAAGAATTAAGTGTATTCGGAGGGAGTGAAAAAGAATTTATAGAAATTTATAAAAAAACTAAACAAGAACCATTTGATTTTTGTTTTTTAAATATACAAGACCTTACCGCACGACGAAATTTTGAGGAAAAAGCATTGTGGGATACAAGTATGAAGAGCAATGGCGAAGAAGAAGAAGAATCCGAAAATAGTAGCGTTGAAAGTGGTGCTGAAAGTGAATAAAAAAATATTTATTAATAATATATATTATGGCATATTTTAATCAACTACAGGGTTATATGAGTAATTTGAAAGAAGGACAAGCACATATGGACGATATGAAGAATGAAGCAATTAATAAAAAGACTGCTGGTATTGAAGATAAATTCAATGCTATTACTCAACAGGCAGAAGGTTGGGGTGGAGCAATAGCACAAGCAGGTGTAGTTTGGAAACACGGACGAAAAGTATATGAGAGATTAGGTAAGGCAAAAGCAGACGCAACTACTACACCAACAACTACTACACCAACAACTACTACACCTGACCCAACGCAAGTCGGCGGAGACGGAGGTGGGACTGGAGTTTCAGCAGACCATATAGCACAAGCATCCAATGACGCAAGGGCAGGTAATTTACCTGACGCAGCACCATTTCCAGCAGCAAATCCAGCACCAACACCAGCACCAGCACCAACACCAGCACCTGACCCAGCAATAGCACCTGACCCAGCCGCTAATGTATTAAGTCCTAGTCGTATGGTTGTTAGAGGAGCAAACAATCAACCACCAGTTCAAACAGGACAAGGAGTAAATCAAGCAAGGGCAGGAGCTGGAGACCAAGCATCCAGCACAGATTTAGCAGGACTTCGTGGAGACCAAACATTATCAAGATTATACGGACGGACAGGACGACAACCACCAAATCCTAATACACCACCACAAGGAAACCAAGGTGGAGCACCAAGAAGTTCTGGAGACGGACGAGGTGGCGGAGCAAATCCTGGGGAATCTAACCTAGCGGATAATGCTGGTGCTTTGGGAGACGACGCTGGTTCAATTGGAAGTCGTGTTGCTGGGGGAATTAGACAACTCGCCAGTTCAGTAGGTGGTGAAGCAGGGGGTAGTTCAGTAATGGGTGCTGTTAATGCTACATTAGATTCTATACCAATTATAGGAGAAGTGATAGGAATTGGGACTATGATTGGGGGATTAATACACGGATTACACAAGGGAGGCGAAGAAACGAGAGAAGGAGCAGCACAATCCGCTGGTGGTTCAGGTTCAGCACAAGGCGGTATCGCTTCCACTAAGGTTTTCAGTGGAAATACACTCGGAAGCGGAGGCGGAGGATACATTGCTTAGGTGTTTCAATGTTTTTTTATGCTTTGACTTACCCCCAAATGATACATCGCAATCACAAATATCACAATGCCATACTTTACCTTTGATTGATTGTTGATATTTTTTCAATCTCGCCAATTCTTTTTCGTGATTCTTCCAATAATATACTTTTTGTTTCGCCGCCCATAGTTTTGGTGCTTTAGCATATCTTTTTTTATGATATTCTTTGGCAGTTCCAGTCGGTGTATTTTTATTAATTATAAATCGGTTAGTGTCTTTATGATTATCCATAAAAAATCTTTCTCTAATTTTTAAATCATATCGCATAATATCTCTATGTTGTTCCAGCATTTCAAATTCTAAATCACCATTTATCAATCTCGTCATACATTGATTAGATAGGGAGTTGTGCTGTTTTTTACGAGCGTCCAAATTAGAACAAGACCCATAATAAATTTTATCGTCAGTATTAGAGAAACACCTATAAATTATGCCAACAGGCAGAATTTCTAATTGAAAATCAGTTAAATCAGTCATTATATAATTATATCGTATATTTTTGTCTTTAAGTATAAACGCCCATACTTTAATTCCAATCAATTACAATTGGTTGATTAATTTTTTTTGCTTCTTCTTCTTCTTTTTTTTTAGTATTTTTAATATGAATTTTAGATTTCAAATGATTGCCTATATGACCCCTACTTATTTCACGCTTACATATATCACACATTACTTTTTCTTTCAAATATTCAGTATAACGAGACATTATAAATATATATAGAACATTATTCTTTAAGTTAAGTTTCAATTGCCTCTAATTTAGCACATATATGGTTAGTTCCAGTCGGAGTTTCTAAATTAGTTATAGTTGCGGTGATAAAACTTCCAGCAGGGACTTTATGATTTAATGGATAATCAATATGATTTGTGGAAGTTGCTAAAAATAATTTGGTTAATAATTGTTTTCTTCCAGTTGCTAAATCCTGTTCTTCTACACGGAGGGTTGAAGCAGTCTGGCAGTAAGAACTTATGTGTAATGCTTTCACTAACAACTCTTTTCCATATGGAACTCCGTGTGTTAAAACTTTTGATACACCCTCATTCGGTTTTAATACACAACATACAGAAGAAGCAATTTTAGCACTTATAGTTCCAGCATTTACATTTCCTGACCCAGCAGTTAATACACTGATTTTATGAACTACAGCAAAGGTATTCACTCCACTCAATAGACTTCCAGCCGAAGTCCCTGCCATTGTGTAAGTTGATACTCTTTTTTTGTATCTATTTGAGTCAGCAGTATCACAAAATAACCCTTCTACACTTACTGTTCTCGCCCCAGTTCCAGCAGCAGTATCATTAGCAGAAGTTGAAATTAAATCTAATCCGTCTCCAGTATTTAATAATTTTATAAATAACAATTGATTACCTCCTCCGAGAGTGTTTGTCCCAGCAGTTATAGCATCGTCAATACCTAAAATATTTTTATTTTGGACTATTGTTGCCTTATCTTTTATTTGTGTATAAATCGGTTCTACAATATTCAATAAACTCATTATATATTATTGAGATATTTTAATTATGAAAAAAAAAATATATTAATAATATATAAAATGTCTGTTGCTGAAAACTCTAAATTTATTTCCCTCGTTGCCGATAATGGAACTGAATTTACCTCCGAACAAAAAGCCATATTTACAATTCACCCAGATATTGGTTTTGTTAAGGGTAAAGATAGTTATATTTCATTTGATATTCTAAATGAAGATATTAATAGTCGTGTTGCTGTATTCCCTGCTACTGCTGGTGCTTCGTCGGTTATAGACCGAATGGATATTTATTCCCTCGCAAACGGACAACTATTAGAATCACTTACTAACTACAACTTATGGTCTTCTATTGAAAATCAATATTTAGAAGAAGACAACCAACACAACTCCCTAAAAAATGGTGTTGCCGCCGATTGCCGTGCCTATCAATGTGCCCAAGACCCTGGAACTAAAGTAAATACAATAACTGAAGTCGGTAGAGACGCATTCCACCGAAACACTGGCGAGTTAGGAGCATTAAACTTTTCTCAAATTTCGTCTGGTATTGGGGCTCAATCCGATGTCGTGGATACAGATATTGATATTGAAATGTGTGCTAAAAAATTCTCTCCAAGAAAATTCCTTATTCCATTAAAGGCAGGTATTTTCTCTCATTTCGGTGTTAGTGAAAAACTTACTCCAATTCTTTTATTCGGTGGATTAAGGATTGAAATTACATTCGCCAGTGATAAAAGAGTTATGACGAGAGTATATGGTAAAACTGATAGTGCTGACTATAAAATGGACTCTTATGCTAATGGTCTTCCAGTTAATGAAATTACCCCTTCTGGAGGTGGTGCGACTGCCGTAACTTTGAAACAAATTGTTATTACGGATTCAGTCACAGACCCAGCGTTGCTCGGTATAACACGAGGTTCTAAAATGATATTACAGAAAAATACTGCTGGTGCTGGAGCGGACAAAGTTAGTTTTGTTGTTGAAGGTGTAAGACGAGTTAATAAAGCTACTGGCACTAATGGGACTAAAGTATGTTTGACTTTTGCTGCTGATTTGACTGCTATGACTGGAACAGCAAGTAATCGAATTTATTTCCAAGACGCAACCGCTGCTTTGGATACACAGACTTATAAATTAAAGAATGTTGAGTTAAAAGTCTTACAAGTCATTCCGCCTTCCAGTCTTATGAAAAGTATTATTAAGGAAAGTCAATTTGATTTTATTTCTTGGGATTGTTTCTTAGATAATTTACCGAGTTCCTCGCTATCACACCAGAGTGAAATTACTTCTGTAGCAAGTGCTGCTAAATCTATATTCACTCATTACATTTCAGTCGGACACCAAGACAATCACTTCCACCAAAATTATTATGCTGGGCAACCACCTCACAATACTCACCTCAACTCAATTCAATATTTTATTAATAACAAACTCTATCCACTCAAAGCATACAATCCTCAAGCAAAATCGGATAAAGTAGTTAATATGAATGAAGTAGTTAAGGCATTCCAAACTATAGGCAAACAAGTTAAAAAACTTGGTGAATGTAGAGCAGGTAATATTGGTGATTACACAAATACTTACCTCCACGCACGAGAATTAGCACGAGGCGAACAATTCGTATATAATTTAAAAGACGCTGAACCACAAATCAGATTAGGATTTTCCGACGAGCGAAGTGTTGCTGGAACTGGAATGTATGCTGTTAATAACTCTCGCCTTATACACTTTGTCTTTTCAGTTAAAACCATAATGGTTAATAAAGATAATTTACAACTTGTATTATAATTAAAAATGTCCTAATATTGACCGACTTTTTGAAAGTGTTGAAGAATTATTTTTCAACAATTAATTTTTGTCCTAACTTTTTTTAAAAAAGTTATTATAATAATTTTGTAATTAAAATGTTTTATATATATATAAAATGCCGATTGAAAAGAACTATTTTAGTATTTCGCCTATCAATGATAATCCCCTCCAAAGTAGTGGAGCAAATGGAGTTGCTGGTGGTTTCTCATTCAAAGAAAGCAACCCAATTATTAAATTCAGTCTCCCAGCAGTTGAAAAACTATTAGAAACGAAAACACTGGTTCTATCTGGACAATTCATATTAAAAGACCAAGCAACTGACGAAGGTTTCAGAGCACCTAATTATACTAATTTAAGTAATGAAAATAATGGTAATGATATTGAACCTTCTACTGCCTGTAATTTTCCAAATCACGGCGGAGTTCAGAATGTTATAGATAAAGTTGTTATTCAGACCAAAAAAACTAACACTGAATTAATTAATATTCATAACTATCCAGCATATTCCTCACTTAGAGAAGCATACACAAACAACGACGAAGACTATTTATGGGGTGTAGCAGCGAACCGAACCCTCGCCCAAGGAACTCACGCTAATCTTACTAACCGACGAATGAATATAGTTGCTGATAAAACCGCTCAACAATTAAAAACAAATAACAATAAAAATCTTGGTGTTCCATTTTCACTCAAGTTAGATATTGATTTATTCCAAAGTGGTGATATTCATTTAGGTCAAGCATACACTAATGGTCTTATGCTTACTATTCACCTCGCCCCTGATAGTTCATTCTTATTCCAGCGATTCCGTGATAAAGGTAGTGCCGCCGCATTTGATATTTCCAATAAAATGTATTTATTAAGGAATCTCAAATTAGAAGGGCGATACATAGTCCCAACTCCTCAAGAACTTTCTGCCTATCAAGCACAAATTCCACTCAACTCTCAACTCAACTTACTCAATGATATTCACGCCGACCAAGATAATATTTCATACACTCCTCAACTCAATCAGGTTAAAGCATTCTGTAATTTATATTTAGATAAAGACCAAACCAACAACCTCAACTATCAGCAAAATAACTTCCGACTTCCTGTTGGAATGAAACAAATAGAACACAAAAAAGACAACCTCAGATTTCCATTTACATTCCCACTCAAAGTCCAACCTAATTTTGAAAGTCTCGTAGAACTTGGTGAAGGTTCAATCAATCCAACACAAACTCTCAATCGTGAAATGATTATGGGTGATATTGAATTACGAAAACACTTTGAAAGAGCCTTACTCGGAGGTCAAGAAGCAATGCGGTCTTCGGCAACTATGGCACGAACCGCCAAGAATTTAGAATTTGATTATGAAGATAGGACAACTGGTATATATCACGCTGGTAATGATTCAAATGAAGGCACAGCGGTAGTAGCGACTGACGGAGTTGGCAATCAACTTTTTCCAGAATTACTTGGTCTTGGCACAGATTACACTTATGGTCTCGGTAATACAATGGCATATATCAATCGTGATTACAGCAACTCGGTGGTCAGTGGTGTTAATAATGGTTCTCTCCTCCTTCCAGTTGATAGGCGTAATAAATCAGAACTGGTACAGACCTTTGTTAAATACAACGCTCAACTCAATTTACAAACATTAGTTAAAACAATGTAAAATATTTGTTAATAATATGTTGAAAGAATTTATTGATAGGATAAAGTGTAAGATATTTATTTGTTGTAAGTCCAAATGCTCTATGAATACCGAGTTGCCCCAAGAGGTAGAAATGAAAATTCATTATGATTATTTCACGAAGAAACCAAAACAATTTTCAACTCGGTCGCTCTAAGTATAGCGTTAAAATATTTAATAATATTATGGATTTAAAGATTTATAAAATCAACAATGGATATAAAATTGGAAAGAAAGACGGCACAAGGTTAGACGAAAAATATGGTCGCCGATATTATATTACAAAGAAACCTATGCGACGAGATACTGCTAAAATTATGTTAATGAAACTACAATTGGAAGAAAGAGGAATGCGAATTCAAGTTAAAAGCAAAAAAAAGAAACCAGCAGACGGATATATGATAATAGACCCAAAGAAAACCAAAAGGAAATGGGTATATACTGACTTACCTTGTAATGAATTCAAAGAGTTCTTAATTTATTTATAATTTTCTCTGTTATATATATAAAATATGACTTCTATAAATTTAGTATCGCCAGTTGGAAACGGACACACTTACTCAGTGCGATTTAGAGAACCATTAGTTATAGAACCAAAATCTTCAGTGTATTTAAATTTCGCAAAATTTAAAAGAAACTCAAGCATATATTTTACTCAAGACCAAACAATTCAAGTTATACTTAAATCAGTTTTACCAACAGTATTACCAGCAGAAACAGGAACAAAGAACACCACAATGGAAAATGACGGAATTATAACAATCCCAGCAATTAATCCAGAGACTGGACTTACTGGATATACACCAAAAGAATTAGAAAGAACAATTGCTATAGAATTAGGTGGCGATTCAGAGGCAGGAACTTTTGGAATGCGAAAAAATGCTGACGGCACACCGAGTCAATTATTTTTATATGAACCCATTTTTGAACTCAGTAATAATAAAACAATTAATATAGGATTTTATAAAGATTATCAACTCTTAGACTTACCAAGTGTTATAACTATGAGGGCAACAGATAAAATATTAGCAGATACCGCCACCGCTGGGATTACATATAAAAGCACTTCTACTAATGCTGGAGAAGTGTATTATGATAGTTATGCTATATCTAACGAACATTATGATTTTTCATTCGCTTCTGAATTAGGAACGGCGACAGAAAATCACAATATAATTCAAATGAAAACAAATACACCTATTGGAACACAGACTGGCGGTGTATGGTTCGGTCTAACTTCGCACGAAATTATGGACGCTCAAGCATTATCAGGGTCAAATACAAATTGGACTGGGTATCAAACGGCAGCAAACGATGTATTTACTTACGGCACTGTAAATAATAGAACGCCAGTCGGCGGAGCAACAGCGAGAACAATTCCAGCGTTATACAAACCGAACGGCACTGGTTCAGTTACGGCAGCAGAAGTTGCTAATCAAGCAGACGCAAAAACCTATGTTCCACAATGTTTCTTAGGAATTGAGATTACAGGTTCAAATCACCCAACTGACCCAAATACATTAATATTATGGCGAGGCGGAAATACAACCACAAGATTTAATGCCCCAGCAAAACCAGCGTCAGTTATGAATTCTATGAAACGAATATGGAGCACACCATTAGCAAATTTATTAAAAGGTTCTGACCCAGCCCATACTAAAGTTAATCTCGCATTCCAAAGTTATTGGGCGGAAGGATTTTCTGGAAAAAGCAGAGATAAATTAGAGTTCAGAGTGTATAATATGATTAATTCTAATTATATTGATACAAGTAATTTAATTTATGATAGTATTAATTCAATTCGTTGGTTAAGTTATTCATTCTTCCAACAATCGGCAGCAACTGGGACTGATTTAGAAAAAAGGCAAAAGGCAGGTTCTCAAATTCCATTCAATGTATTATGTTCGGCACAAGTCGCTGGTGAAGGTTGGGAAGAAATAAAAATGGCTGGATTTATTAAAACTGGTTCTGAATCACCTACTGGGTTAGCGTCAAACACTAAACCTATTACATTAGTTCAGCAATATGAATTGAAATGTTCTACTGAATTGGCAAGATTTTTAGGTGTAAATCAAACTGAAGGAATGAATCCAAATATGGCGGAGAGCACCGCCGCAAGAATAGTTAAAACTGACGCAGACCAACACACTGACGAAAGTTATTCTATATTTGTTAAGAACTTACCTATTAAGGCATATAAAAATATTCAGTCTAAAGCAATGTCGGCAGGTAATAATATTCAAGCAGCTGGTTATTCACAACCAATTTTACACGATATTCCAACACCTTACTCTGATAGTAAAACTATTAATAGTGGAAGCGGAGATATAATTGTTGGAACTTTCCAACCAAGCATTAAGAAAACACTGGACTTAGATAATAATAGGCAAGTTCTCAACTCATTGGATATAGAAATCCGAGATATTGAAACGAATGAAATTGCTGAAGGATTAGCAGGGAGTGTAATTAATTTTACCATACAGAAGGGAATGGATAGTTGCCACTGATTTTTTATATTTATTATTTTTATGTATAACCATAAAAAAGTTAGAAGACCGAATACATTGGAAGCACAAATTAAAGTTAAGAGATTTGACCCAGCAGAATTAAAAGCGTGGAACTCATTATATTCGGATATACAATTTAAAAACAAAAAACACAATTCCCAAAAAATATTTGACGGCGAAGTTCAAGCAGACCAACCTAACAAAGAAGCTCCAAAAGAAGAATATGATATTGAAAAAAAACAAAAACCTAAACCTCATAAAAAACCGAAGAAAAAGAATCCGAAGGTATTTCAAGAAAAAAAGAAAATGAAAAAATAAAATATATTAATAATATATAAAATGTCTATCGCTGAATTACTCGATTACGGATTGAAGGAAGTGCCACAACAAGCAGAAATTAGAACTGAAACTATAGAACCCAACAACGCAACCACAGATTTGTCTAAAGTATTTAAATATACTATTCGGAATGTTGGTTTCTTAGAAGGAACTTCTATGCTTACTTTCAAATTAAAACGATTACAAGGTGCTAATGAAAAATACAGAGTAAATCTTTGGAGCGGTGCTTTGTCGTGTATTAAAAACGCTCACTTACGAATTGGTGATTATGAAGTTCAGAACGCTCAGGACGTAGATAGAATAGCAGCAATGTTAAATTTAAATAAATCAGTCTTACAGCGACGAAATGTATTAGGTCATTATTTAGGTAATTCATTAGAATTACAAGCAGACGATAATAACGCAGAACAAGCAATTAGGTCTTCGGTCGTAGGGTGTAGTGGTCGTGGTCAGATTGTCTATGATAGAGTTAATAGTGGTGTTGATTTTGCCGAGTTAAATGGTGCTGGTAATGCCAAAGTTAATTCGCTATCAATTGTTGATACAACAGCTAACAATGAAAAATATGGTATTCCCCTCTCTATGATTTTCCCCTGCCTCAAGGGTCGGTCTCTTCCATTATTCTTATTCACTGATTACAATATTCAGTTAGAATTTGAAATGAACTTCGCCGATAAATATGCTTACAATCTCGCTAAAACTCCACTCCTCGCTCCTTCGGTAGTTGGTGCTGCTGACGCTGGTGCTCCATATGTTGCTGGAACTCAAGATATTGGTTTCAATGAAGTCCAACTCGTGGTTGATTATATGCTCCCTCCTTCGTCAGTGATTAATAATTATTTAGAACAAACTTCTAAACAAGGCGGATACAGATTTGAATTTCCAGAAATTTCAGTTGTTAAAAAGAAATTATCTGCTGTTGGAACTTCTAAAGAACCTCAAGAAGTGGAACATAGGTTAGGTCAAACTGGCAAAGAAGTTCATAATATTGTTATGGCAAAACGATTTGTTGATAATTTAAAACAAGACGGAGCGGTATTCTCACGAGTAGTTGCTGCCAGTGCCACAGCAATTAATGGAACAGGTATTAATGGTCTCAATTGTGAAAATATCTCAATTGGAGCAAGGGTTTCTTCTACAGGAATTACAAGTGGTCAAACAGTATCCGCCGTTAATGTTGAAGGACGCTCACTTACCCTAAGTGCTGCTGCCGATGCTAACCAAACTGCTGAAACTACAATTACTTTTAAAAATCCGAACTCAATGGGATTAGCAAGAAAGATTTTAGGACACCAAGCAATCCACGGCATAGACGAAGAAGAATACAATGTAGAAGTTAATGGATTAGATTTATACCCTCAAAATATATATAACAACGCCTCATTCTACAATCAAATGTCTATGGTAATGGGAGAAGATTTAATCCTTCCTCGCCCAATGTATTATAATGACCCTAATGCTGAAAGGCAGAGGTTAGCCCCAGTTCAAGACGGATTAGTCGCTCAATACAAACCGCTCGGTGCTGACCTTTCTAATGGAATGACTGGTGTTGTTGGAGGCGGAACTACTATTATGTCTGGCAGTCCATTAATTTGGAAATACAAACGAAAACCACGAATGAACGGACAAGGCGATGGCACTAACGCAACAAATAACGCAGCCGAAGTAGCAATTGATTACAGAGGCGAAATGGACGTAGATTATTACATTACACACTCAAGAGTCGTTGTAGTTAAAAAATTACCAAAGGGCACTTCGGTTATGGTTAGTTCCTAATCAATTTATTTTTTATTTTATATTCATATATTATATATGTCGGCGACCAAATCTTACTATGTAGATATTAATAGGTTCTCCGCTCAAGACAGCGAGAGCGATACAACAAATATTTGGGATTATAACCTAAACGATACTATAGTCGCTCCTGCTGGAAGCGAAGTAAGTATCCACCAAGCATTTATTAATCAAAAAGGTATAACTGGACAGAGTATAGAAATTGAGGAAGATATAAACGAATCTATAAATTATTATGCTTACATTTCAGAACAAGACCACTCAATTCCAGTTATAGGCGATGTTGTAGATAAAAAGGCAGGGAAACGAGTTAATGTAAACGGACACACAGATACTCATTTAGATTTATTAAATAATGTGGCACTAACCAACGCAACAACACCAAATTCAGGACGAGAGAAACTATGGGGTTGGACTCCACCAGAAGGAACACGAGAACATTTAGAATCATTTAATTTTGGAGGTAGTGGAGCACCGCTTATATTGAGTTCTAAACCTGATTTTGATAAAACACAATCAATTATATTAAATTGTAGCACGGTAGTTCCAACCGAAAATGTATGGAATTCTTATGGAAGTCAAGGTGGAACTGACGGACTAATCCATACAACCAGCGGTTCAACTCAAATTCAATTTCTAACACCACTTAATGGTCTCATTAGACCAAACGCCTTAATAGAAGGCGAGACGGACGGAAGTGCTCCAACAGGAATAGCAGTAGGAACACGGATAGTATCTGTAGATTTAGCGACTGGGATTGGGACTATGGATAATAATTCAAATTTTACTGGCAATGTATCAGCACGAGTTAAAAATAGTGGAAATGGATACGACCAAGGAGCACATACTATATTCTCACTAAATACCTTTCCAATCACAAGCGATATTAGTAAAATAATTAAAGTCGGAATGCGGTGTAGATTTACGACTAAAAATGGACAAGGAGGAATAGGTAATCCACGAGCGTTGGAGGTAGTAAATCAGAATTATAATTTACAAGTTAAAACAATTTCGGCAGACGGAAGTTCTGCTACAATTGGAGAATTTGCTGACCCTTATAATACAACATTTAAAAATGTTATTCTTTTGAGCACCAATAATACTCACGTTGAATTTTCATTAGACCCAAAGTTTTATTTGACCCCAGTAGTTCTAACGAATAATATTTTTATTAAAAAAGGGACTTACGGCATAGAACAACTCATTACAATTATAAATAATCAATTTAATGGAATATATAAAGACAAAACACAAATCCCAACAAATCCTATAACAGAAGCATTAATAAATCAAGATTGGAATGGACTTTTAAATTCAACTAAAAACGGACTTACTAAAGTTATAACACCAATTCAATACACAGCACCACCTGATAATGTTGCTAAGACAAGGATTTCACCTCTTCTCATTGATACATTATCGGACGCTTACCCTGACCACACTTTTGTTAGTGCTTATGATTATGCTGGACTAAGAAATACAAATCAATTAGAACCAAATAAATATGATTTTACCACAAATATAATAGAAGACACTGGATTAGGATATGTTGGATATATTCAAAATAATGATATGGTTAGATATAACAATTACAATAATACACTTATAACACCAACCGACGCTAATGGAGAGTATCGTTTCGGCAACGACGGAACTGCTTACTATGCTAGTTTCTCTGGTGGAACAGAAGGTAAAAAAATGGCTGACTATCAAATTATTAGGGGATATTCAGTAGGAGCACCAGAATTTAATATTCAATATGATACTGATTTATCAGCATTCTCACTAAATAATTTACATTCAAGTTATAGGATTGCCTCGCACGACAAACAAGGAAATCCTAATGCTAATGGTGGAGAAGTTGCTGTAGGTATAAAATCAACAACCGATATAGTAGATTATATACCTTGGTCTAATAATCAAAGTGTATATGGAGCAACCGCAAAGTCCAATGTTAATACTGGTGCTAACGACGATGTATATACTGGTAAAACAAATAGTGGAACTAATACAATAACCGATGTCCAAAGGTATGACGGCGACTCTGGTGAATATGTGGGGGATTTATTCAAAGTATCAATCAACGCTCAAATAGACCAAATTTCTGGTGGAGCACACGATTTCCCAGCTGGTGGAGCGAAGGTATTAGATTATGGTTCTTACAAACGAGGTATATTTGACCCTACAGACCAAAGTTTGTTATACTCTTTTGTTGTTAATAAAACATTTACAAACTCAAAGAGTATTGATTTTAAAATAGTTGGAGAGCAGTGTGATACGACCTTACAAAAGAAAATGAAACAATCTTATGAAAAACCATTAAGTCGTAATGGTGGAGTTATAGTCCATAATTTTGCTTATGAAACTGCTTTGAAATATGGTGATAGACGAAGTGTTGTTGATAAAGCAATTTATAATCCTCACGCCTCATTCAGCGAATTTTTCAGTTCCCCAAAACAAGCAAGAAAAATATGGAAAACAAAAACCTTATGGGGTAAGTTAGGTTTTACATACGAACAATTAAATGACGAAGATTATTTTGAGAATATTATTCAATATACAAATCCAACAGATAGGAAATTAAGAGGAATAACCACAGATACTCAAGTTGATTTAAGCACAATTCCAACCATTTCAACACAAAATAATCCTTCTAAAACAAGCATTGCTCCAGAATATGGTGGTGCTGATATGACCCACCCACAGAATTATAATAACTTTGATACAAACAGACCGAGAACAGCATTCCAGCGTCAATGGGACAAAGGGAGTAAAGACGATTTTGCTGGGGGTAGTAATGGAAGTAATAATTTTCAATATAGTGGAAGTCCTTACAATATGACTACTTGTATTAATGTGCTTTCAAAACCGACACCGATTTCCGCCCAAGAATTGCCGACACTTAGTCGCTTTGGATACTATTTAATAACAAGTGATTTAGTGCCAACATATAAAGATATTGTAGCGAAAGGCGACCCTCTCGGATTGCTCGGAGTTGTGCCGAAAACCTCATTATCTAATCAAGATTTTATCCCATTATCAACAAGCGACTTAGTCCAAGTATTAAATCAAGATACAATTATTAATAATATTAGAGTCAAAGTATTAAATCCTGACCTATCAAATCCTGACTTATCAAAGAATTCAGCAATCATATTAAGAATTGATACACCGATTCAACAACCTCCACAAAATACTGAAGAGGAAACTAAAACTCCAAAGAAAAAAAAAATATAATCTAATAATATAAATGTCGGATATTCAAGGTCAAATAGTTCTCGCAGAAAATTCAGCAGGTAATGGTCTCCAACGATTAAAATTAAATTCGGCTGGATTACTTCGTGTAGTCGCAGAGGCAACTTCTGTAAGTGCTAATCAAATTGATTTAAATACAGACGGATTAGAGGGATTAATTGGTTCAACAAATACGGCACTCGCCACAATTGACGGAGTGTTAGATAATGCTGAAGCACACTTAGGAAATATTGATACAGGTATCGATGTATTAGAGGCGTGTGTTGGTTCAAATAAAGTTAATGTTAATATTTCAAGCGGTAATATAACAGGGTTCGCAACGGCAACAAATCAAGCAACTATAATAGGGCACGTAGATGGTGTTGAAAGTTCGCTTACTGCTATAACTGGATATGTAGATGGAATTGAAGGAAAACAAGACACAATGATAGGGCATATGGACGGAGTTGAAGGATTACTTACTACAATTGATAGTGATACAGACGCAATTAAAACTTCTACGGCAGCAATGGTTGTAGATTTGGCAGCAATTGAAGTTATTAATACAAACGCTGAAGTTCATTTAGGAAATATTGATACTGGTGTGGATGTATTAGAGGCGTGTGTTGGTTCAAATAAAGTTAATGTTAATATATCAAGCGGAAATATCAGTGGATTTTCAACAGCAAGTAATCAATCAACTATAATCGGACACTTGGACGGAGTGGAAGGAAAATTAGACACATTAGAAACAACACTTACCGCTATAGAAACAGACCAAGCAGCGATAGAGGTTCTACACACAGCAACAAATCAGAAGTTAGGTGATATTGAAACAGCAGTCCAACTCATTGACGACGCAATTAAAACAGAAGATTTAGCACATAGTTCAGGTGATAAAGGTATTCCGTGTCTAATGGTTCGGCAAGATTCTCATTCAGATTTAGCAGCAGACGGAGACTATATGATTCCAACTATAAATGCTAATGGTGAAATCAGGGTTACGAGCACCGCCGCCAGTGGAGGTTCAACTGAAGCAAAGCAAGATACAGTAATAGGGCATATAGATGGAATTGAAACTCTTATAGGTTCAACAAATTCTAAAATTGATACATTTGACGCAGTGTTGGACGCAAGTTTGGTAAAACATACTAATAACGAAACATTACTTACAGCACAAAATGCTTTGATTACGACTATTGACGGCGTGTTAGATAATATTTTGGTTAAAAATGGTGAAATTGAAACAACTAATAATGCTAATCAAGTTTTGTTAGGAACTATTGATAGTGATACAGACGCTATTAAAACCGCTGTTGAACTCCTATCAGCAAATCAATCTAAAACCACAACACAACTCCTATATGGAACTGGTAATTTAGTTGCTAATGGAACGCCTGAGAGTTCTTCTAATTCTGTAGAAATGAAAAATAATAGTGAAAGAGTTACGACATTTATTGAAGCCCAAAACGCTTCTTGGGACGCTTTTAATGAATGGTCGCACGACAATTCTACTTGGTTTACGGATACGAGTTTGAATTTTTCTGGAAACCAAAATATTATGTATCACGATTTTAAGAAGGGTAAATATCTACGAGTTAAAGTTAGAAATAATCAAGGGACAAGTGGTGATACAAACGCATTCGTTGTTAATATAGTTCAATAAAATATCATATTAATATAATGAATATAAATAATTTGATTGCTGAATTAGACGAAGTTATTGAAAAGTTAAAAATGAAACTGGCAGCGTATCAACAAGAAAATAGAGAATTGAAAATAATGATTAAGGAATTAAAATTATATGTGCTAAATGTATAAATGCCTAATTATCGTGCTGGAAACCCAATGCCTCCAACAACTAAAAAAACTAAAAAAGGAATGAAAAAAGAAGAAGCACCTAAGAAAAAATGTCCGTGTCCCAAGAAAAAGAAAAAACCAATGGGAATTAAAAAAAAAACTATTTCATATTAATATAATGAATATTAAAGAATTTTTATTTACCAAGAAAGTTTCAGAATTGAAAATGATATGTAAAGAAAGTGGAATTATTGGAATTTCTAAATTAAACAAGGCAGGGTTAGTTGAAATAATGTCCGAATGTGAATTAAAGGATTTGACTGAATGGTATGGATTGAAACCTGAACCTGAATTAGAAGTTATTGAAGAACAAGCGGAGCAGACCGAAGAATGTATTTGTGATAATTTGGGTTGTGATAAATGCGAGGAAATTATATTACACTTACCTCTGAAAGTTGTAAATCATAGTGAAAAGTGGAAGGAAATGTTCGCCAAAGGAAAAAAAATATTAAGTAATAATAATGCCGACTCCAACAAATAAAGCGTTATACGCCAAAGCAAGGGCAAAATATAGTTCAATGAAGCATTCAGCATATAAATCGTCATTGGTTGTTAAGGCATATAAAAAAATGGGCGGAGGTTATAGTGGAGCAAAACCTAAGAAAACTGGACTTACTCGATGGCATAAAGAAGATTGGAAAACACAAGACGGAAAGAAAACTTACAATGGAAAAAAGAATAAAATATTCAGACCGACAAAAAGAATAACTAAAGACACGCCGACAACTATGGGCGAACTTAGTTCAGCACGAAAGAAAAAAGCAATAGCGGAGAAAAAAGCAAAAGGTAGAGTAAAAAAATATTGATATATTATATAAAATGGTTAAAGCGAAATTGAGAAGTGGTAAAGATAAAGGTGGTTGTTTGGTAGGCAAAAAAGAAAAAACAACTAAAGGTGGTTGTAAAGTTGGAAGAAAAGGAGTTAATTATAAAGGAAAAGCACCAGCAAAAGCAAAAGCACCAGCAAAACCGAAAGCAAAAGCACCAGCAAAACCGAAAGCAAAAGCACCAGCAAAAGCAAAAGCGAAACCGAAACCTAAATTTACATTACAAGAAAATATTGAAATGGCAGAAAGAGCAAATACTGATAGACGAAAAAAAGAGAAAATGGATAGAATTAAAAGAAAAGTCGGTATTTTAAATAGAAAGGAAGTCGCATTAAATAAAAGAAAAGCAAGACAAACAGCAAATACAGCAAAAAAACTTACAGAAGCAAAAGCGAAAAAAGCCGAGACTAAAGCAAGAATTCAAGGTAAGGTGGCAAAACTGGGAAAAATGAAAGCAAGTGATAGACGACTTGCTGGAAGAAGACTTGAATACGAAGCGAAAAAATTAAAAGCTGGAAAACCAGCAAAAGCAGTATCAAGAGAAAGTAGTGCTGAAGAAGTGGAGGTAGAGGAGGTATTCCATAATGGTAAAAGATATTTCAAAGACGATAGAGGACAATATTATGACCCATCCACAGAAGAAGAAATTGCTGACCCAACAAAAACAAAAGCAAAAGCACCAGCAAAACCAAAGAAAGAGAAAATAATATACCCCACAAAAGTCCATAACATACGAGGCGAACAATATGCCGTCCATAAAGGTAAGATTTATAAATATGATAAATATAGTGGAGAACGCGGAGGACAAATAAACATAGCAGGGGCTGATATTAAAGATAAATCTGTTATAGACACAATAAAAAATCTTTCAAACCCAAAAGCACCAGCAAAGAAAGCACCAGCAAAAGCAAAGGCAGAACCAACTAAGGTATTATCCAGTGTTAAATTAGGTGGTAAGGGAATGGACTTACCTGATTTGTATAAACACGGAATGGGTAATGCTTCTAAAGTAGAACTCGGTAATATGTTAGACAAAATGGGTAAAGATATAAATGCCGAAATTAAAAAAATGAAAACCGCAGACAGAGCATATTTTAAAGTGGTAAAAGTTAGAGGTGGAACAGAGTATCATACTGAAGCCGCTAATATAATGAACCAAGAACAACAAGAAGTCCAAAAAGCATTAGAGAGATATGTTAAAACACACGGAATACGAGACCCTGGTGTCCAAGAAATGATAGGTAAATTCAATAGACAGGCAAAATCTGCCGTCAATAGAATGCGTAAAGCGAAAGGGGCAGCATTAGAGAGACTTGGATTTATTTAAAAATATTTAAAATTTTTATTAGGGTGTCTCCAATCATAACCATATTGTCTTTCTAATACTTCTTCGGCAGAGTTAGGGATATTCACTGGAAATCCTAAGTCATTATTTTTTTTTAATTCTAAGTCATTATCAGTATAGTAAGTTCCCATTATACTTACATTTTCAGGCAATCGCCATTTATCTCCATTTTTATACAATGTGAAAATATCAATATGATTTTCCGTGAATTTATGAATTATTTTTTCGGTTGGATAGCGAGGTGAAGCGTATTCAAATAATCGGCGTTGGTCGTAATGTGGGAAACTAGGTTTCAATGACGATATGTAAGTATTCCAAAGGTGGCAAGGTTTGTATTCATTGTTTGGGTGATATATTTTTTTACATAAATAATAGTCCTGCTCTTCTAACACTGAAGAACTCAAATCTATTTCAGTATCCTCAAATACATATAAATCTATATCATTATCAAAATCAAGCAACTTACCCTCTCTAATTAATCCAAGCAATCCTCCGTCGCCAAGAAACCATTTTCCTTTGATACAGGGGATTAGAGTTTCAAGAACTTTCAGCAAATCCATACAAATAT
>VMHT01019484.1_pt1 | contig 18893 bp, 38 predicted proteins | sample 4693611 | NCBI WGS metagenome assembly VMHT01 (sample SAMN12280063, study PRJNA550983) | marine metagenome | isolation source: seawater sampled from same location over 5 years 0.02-0.2 micron viral filtrate | place: USA: collected off the coast of southern California halfway between the port... ...
CGTTGCGTTTGAACTTGAATGACCAGAGTTTGGGTTCCATAACATTTTCTCCGTTATCTTCACCCTTATTATAACCGGCCTTCGCTTGACTTACACTATTCACTTGAGCCCGCATCTCTTCCCTCAGAGCTCGATCATGACCCTCTTTGAGCTCTCGCTTATTTCGATCGACCATCATCTGCTTACTCACTTCATAGAGCACGTCCCTCAAATGGTCGACTTGAGCTTCAGTGAGATTGAGCTGGACGAGCAGTTCGCCCTTGTCACCCGCTTCAGTGAACATGAGTAGAGCCCGATCAATCTTGGGATAGACGATCGCGTCGACTTCGACACTGGGATCTCGCGTGCTAAAGCTTACGCCCTCGAGCTCGCCTGACACGTATGTTTTCCCGTGCCGGTACTTCTTGTGAACTTCTACTTTCATCGCGCCTCCCCAGGCTTTATTCGCGTGTATTATACCCCACTGCTTTCGCACTTACACAACGACTCTGGGACTTCTGACGATTCTGGGGCAACGCCTCGACAACCGCGATATCAAACAACACTACCTCAGCCAAACCATCGAAGGTTCGCTTGAGTGAGTTGCGCTATAGCGAGGGAGAGAAGAGTGCACGAGTCACACGCTGGCCTGCGCGATCATCGAGGGCCATCACTCAAGCTCCCTCAGGTAACCTATATGAATATTCTACCCCCGCTATAGCGAATGTTCATCTCGACTTGAGCGAAAAAAAGTCCACATAATGTACAACTGCTTATACATTTTATTTGCAGTGAAAGACTGGCGGCTTGCTGTCCCGGTGTGACATGGAGAGACAATGAGGGACAATGAAAGACAATATGTGACAATCCGAGCGCGCGCGGGGCCTAAGTAGAGCAGCAGTGATCACAGATCTAAAAGCAATCTCTAAAACGACTACGCAGACTTTCGATAAAACGGTAGCCCGATGGCCACTGCCCTTCGCTCATATAGTCCGCGATTACAAATGTCCACTGCTGTGCGTCGCTGGCCTATATCGCTCGCCTAAACGGCGCGTACGCGTTCGCTAAAATGACGTAGACGTGCGCGTTCGCTAAAATCGCAGAGCACGCATGGCTGAACTGAGGTGTATGTGCTATAGCGTGCGTCTATCTATGCGCTATATGATTCGCTTACAGCGGAGTTCATGACGCTATAGGTGTTAGTAGTATAGAAGTTTTTATTATGACTTCCCGGCAAAGTACATTTAGAGTGGGAGCTTTGAGTAGTGACGACAAGACTAAAGGAACCGTGGATGAGAGTGCACGAAGAAGCGGTGCAGCGGGAAGAGCACACGTACATCGATCCCGCCACCGGTGCTTTGGTCATGACCGAACTAGCACACGCCTCTCGTGGATTTTGCTGCGGGAACGGTTGTCGCCACTGTCCTTGGCCTAATCAGAGTCGTGATAGCACTCGGGCGTGATGGTGTTCAAGTCGAGCTCGGTCTCTGGATAACGATAGACATTGCCTGCGTAGTTGCGTAGGACCAGACTGCCGTCTTCCATTCCGACCACGTAGTTAGGTGAGAGGGGAATCTTGCCTCCGCCACCTGGAGCGTCGACCACGTAGTGCGGACTCGCCATTCCAGACATGTTGCCCCTCAGGCCCTTGATAATCTCTAACCCTTTCGCTATCGAAGTTCTGAAGTGGCTGATGCCTTCCGCTAGGTCGCACTGGTAGATGTAGTAAGGACGAACTCGCATCTGGAGGAGTTTCCTGTTTAGCTCCTCTACTCTCTCTACTGTGTCGTTGATGCCTTTCATCAGGACCATCTGGTTATTCATTGGCGTTCCGGACATTGCGACTCTATCACACGCATCCCACGCTTCGTCAGTCACCTCCTCGATGCAGTTGAAGTGAGTGTTGAAGAAGATGCTCAGGTGTCGAGTTTGGTATTGCTTGAGCATGTACGCGAACTCTTCATTGCACCTCTGCGGCAAAGTCACCAAGTTTCGGGACCCCAGTCGACAGTACTTGATGTTGGGTATCGCACTCAACTCCTCGAATATTTTCGCAAGTCTTTTATCTGCTAAGCTAAGTGGATCCCCTCCACTAATCACGACGTCGTTGACCTCTGTGTGTTCGGAAAGGTACTCGTAAACACCTTGATAAGCACGCTTGTTTGTCATTGAAGTGGGATCTGCTACCTTGCGTTTTCGAGTACAGAACCTGCAGTACATCGCGCAGTTGTGATTCGTGTAGAAAAGCACGCGGTCTGGATATCGGTGGGTCAATCCGGGAACTACCATGTCGGCTTCCTCGCCTAGCGGGTCGTCTAAGTCGTAGTTGGATATGTGGGTCTCTTCCATCTTGGGTACTGACTGAAGCCTGATTGGGCAATCCGGATTATCCGAATCTATGAGTGCAGCGTAATATGGTGTTATTCCCATGTGAAAGACAGGATCGGTTAACTTGAAAGCTTCACGTTCATCTGGAGTTACGTCTATCCACTCCTCCAGCTGCTCTATGTTTCTAATCCGGTTTTTTTGATGCCACTTCCAGTCTTTCCACTCGTCTTCAGTCCACGTGACTTCTTTTTTCATTTTGCCTCCCGGTCAAAAGGTAAAGCGTCGACAATATACTTATGCTTGTAAACAGATCAAGGTAAAACAATGGCAACAATGATTACAGATGACTGCATCAACTGCGGAGCATGCGAACCGGAATGCCCTAACCAGGCGATTAGAGAAGGTGATAGAGCTTACGTGATCAATCCTAACAGCTGCACCGAGTGTGTCGGATTCTACGGCGCAGAGATGTGTCAAGAGGTGTGCCCTGTTGCGTGCTGTATCCCAAATCCTGCCATTCGAGAAGATGAGCTCACGCTTTACGAGCGAGCCGTAAAGTTGCACGGCAAGGATGAAGTTGCGCCACTTGAGAAACTTGACGAAGAAACCAGTAGGTTCAGAGATCCGGAGTGGGAGAACGAAGGTGACGACAATGCACAACCCGCCGAGGACTGGGAACCTTATTGGGACGAGTAGAACTCCAGGCACTTAGATAGTTACTGGCCAGGAGATCGTTATGCACATCGGTTTGTCGGATGAGATTATCAAAGTCATTGAGGAGTTGATCGGTGGTTACGGGATCCTGTTCACTGTCGCCTTCGTGACCTTCGTGTTTCGAGACTTTGTGACTAACTTCGCTGCCGGCATCACGTTCATGTACGGCTCCGACTTCGATACTGACGACATCGTCTACATTGACGGCGAAAAGAAAGCGCGCATCGTGCGTCAAACTCCCACCAAAACGGTGTTTCACTTATTGGAAACTGATCGTAAGCTCATCGTCCCTAACGTCGACCTCTATAAACTTCGGGTTGAGAAGGTTCTCCCTGGTGCTAATGGCGGTCGTGATATCTAAGAAGATTTTATCATGAGCTCCCGGCATGATAAAGATAGATAGCTAAAGGATTACGAGAATGAAGCAGAACGGTTACTTCGCGAATGTTGGGAATACACCCCTAGTCAAGATCTCCAGGCAGCTCTACGCTAAGCTGGAAACTTACAACCCCACTGGCAGCATCAAGGATCGCATGATCGCGTACGTGGTCAAGCGCGCACAGGAACGGGGTGAGTTCGGTGAGAATACCACTTTCATCGAAGCTACCTCAGGCAACACAGGAATCGCCCTTGCCGCGGCAGGTGCAGCACTAGGCAACCCCGTGAAGATCATCATGCCTTGCAACATGAGCGAGGAGCGTAAGCAGATGATGCGTGCTTTTGGTGCAGAAGTGGTCGAGGTGGGACACAGTGACTTCCAGGGAGCAATCGCTCTTAGAGGTCAGATGATGCTCACAGGCGAAGATGTCTGGTCGCCGATGCAATTTGAGAACCTCGACAATGTTGAATGTCACCGTGATACAACGGGCCCAGAGATTCACCTTCAGCTTGACCCGAACATGCCGTGGTCAGGTTTTGTAGGAGGAGCAGGTACTGGCGGTACAATGATGGGGATGCATGACTACCGGGAAAACACGAAGTTCTTGGGTTATAAATGCGTGTTAGTCGTACCCGAAGAAGATGCTCAGAATCACGGCATTCAAGGTATCAATGACGGCCAGGACTTCCTGCTTGATACGAGCAAGATGGATGATGTCATGAAAGTGTCGACAGCCGATGCTATTGAGAGAGCTCGTCGTTTAGCTCAGGAGAACGGACTGCTGGTAGGCATATCGGCCGGAGCGAACGTTTTGGCAGCGGAACGGTGGATTGCAAAACGGCGCCCGGCGGGAGTTGTGGTAACAATCCTGTGCGACCGCGGCGAGCGGTATCTGAGCTGCTCTTAGGCTTCAGGTTAAACTTGCACATGAAAGCGCTTTCCTTCATGTCCATAATGCAGTAAACAGGAATCAGCTTAGTCTTGTCTTGGGTTTTTCCGCCCACCGCGAGAGTGCATTCCATTAGATACGCGTTCTTCTTTTCATCATAACCCACAATCTCTGAGCAGTCTACTGCAGTACTGAAGGGTGTAGACATCAGAATCGCCAGTATGGCCGCGGTCACTTCTTGCCTCTTGGGTTTTTGTTTCGCTTGACTTTCTTTTCCAGATCCGCGAAGTCTTCTTCTAGCACCTCCACGCGGCTTTCCACCGCGTCGATGCGACCCTGCATTGTGTAGTAGATCCCGCATGCCGAAGCTACTAGCGTTGCCAGGAATGCCAGTGTCTTGATATCCAGATTGAAGTTCACTTCTTCTTCCCTTCAGGCATCGCCTTCTCAATACGAAACTTCAGCATCGTTTTTCCGTTGACAGTAGGTTGCCCCATCTTGTCGACACCGATGGTCTTTACCATTTCTCGTTTGTTCTTGAATCTGCCCGTGAGGATCCAGTCACCCACCTTCAGATCTATCTTAACGCCATTGCCCATGAGGTCATTGTAAACCGAGATGTGAGAATGTTTAGCTTTTTAGCTGGTTGTCTATCTGCATGATAGCGCTACCGTGGAGCTCAAGTTCTTCTTTAGTAGATTTGTAAGAAGACGCGTCGCCTATCCTGTTGTAGAACTGCACCTCTTGCCGCAAAGCGTCGTACTGCGTGTCTAGATGATCGAGCAGTACATCGAGACACCACTTGGGTATGATCACCGCGACTTGCTTTTCGTAGTCCTGGGTGTCAGCCACGAAGGTAACCCTTCTTCCGAGCCAGCCAGGGTGGGAGCATCACGGTCGCTGCCCTGCCGTCCTTCAGGAGCTTTCCTTCAAGCTGCTTGCGGACCTGGTCAGCATTTAGAATCTGCGACCACGGGATCCACTCACCACCGGTGAACTTACTCGCCCCAGGCGTCATCACACAGATCGCCTTGTTGGACTTGCGCACGACCTTGCACAGGAGGGGATACTGATCTTCGTATGTCTGGTCGTATTCCTTCCCTGCTTGCTGCTTGAGCACCGTGACCGACTTCTCAGATGTCCAGTGCTTGTTGCCGTCAGTGTCCATGATTCCAACCTTGATGGTGCCCCAGTCGTTGCAACCGTACCAGAACACCTTACCTACTACACCAACTGCAGCGGCATTGCGCGCTCGGGACTTAGCGATCACCTCGACCAGCTTACCCTTTGTGGGTCGTGCCGACATCTCAACGTCGTTGTACTTCTTGTTAAGAATCTCGATCTGAGGTTGTAGGGCGAAGTGCTCATCCTTCTCAGCTTCAGTGAGATCGTGAAAGTGTGCCCACGTGGTATAACGGTTGTGATCGTAGCGGGTGTTCGAGGGATGCAAGCCCGAGGCTTGTCGTGTTTCCGGAGTGCAGCTCTTATTGCTACAATCACCGTAGTCCGCGGCTGAGCCGTCAAGGATGTCCATAGTATCCCAGGTCACCACCCATCCGCGGCCTCGGCAAGTTGTGCAACCATTCGCAGCTTCAAAGCGTTGAATACCTCGATCTTTAGCGATCTCACGAAAGTGGTCCTCACGGTCTCGAAGTGCTCGAATCTCGCCGCGAAGTGCATCCAACTGCTTTTGAATTTCTTCATTCTTCGCCATGATCTACCTCCGAACGCCCTTATTATATACCTGCCACTAGGGAGTTACACCTTAGTGAACAGTACCTTCGTGCTCCATCAACTGGGCTTCAAGATCTGCAGCCAGCGTTACGATCGTAGCAGCGTCGGTAGGAAGACGATCTGCGTTTGCAACGAGAAAGTTAGTAAAATCGGCGCCGCTTGGGCATTGATCAGGGCTCACTTCATTGAGCAAATCAATGACTTGCTGGATGAGCAGATTACCTTCTTGGATTAGATCCATCTTTATCTCCTAGTCTTCGCCCTTATTATAACCATCAGCTGCATGTTTTACACAAGCTTGAAGGTCAGCGATAATCTTTACTAGAGAGTTGATGCCGTTCTTGTTGCCGTCGGCAATCGCGGCATCCAGCATCCTTTGGTATTCAAAAGTGACTTGTTCGATCTCTGCGGTGGTAAACCTAGAACGCATTACGGATGACACAGGGATCGTCCTCTTCGTTGATGTTGATGATAACCTCGCCTTGCTCTTCCGAGCTTTCTTGCGCTTCAACGTCATGATCCCTGGGTATATTCTCGTGCCTTGGAAGCGGAAGCTCCAGCACGAGTTCTTTAGTTGGGGCGTGACGGGGACGCTGTCGAGGACTAATAATTTTATATTGTCGCTTTAAGGAAGCCAAACCTTTATCCTCCGCGTACATCATACCACGTTAGTAAGTATGTTACACAAGAGCTATTGAGCTAGATTTGTTAGTTTTTCTGGACACAATCGCCGTCTGTAACAACGCAGAGCGCAGGGACATCATGATCTCCCGTAGTCTCCATCAGGGCCAGAGTTTCCAGAACTCTATCTAAGCTCAGCAGGTGCTTGAGAACGCTGTGACCCTGGACAAAGCTTCCCTCTGTTATCTTGTCAGACATTGCTTCAGACATCGCCATCTTCTCTGCGACCAGATTTGAGACCATATCAAGCTTGTCCAGGTCAGTACCCTTGCCGAGCAAGACTCTCATTAGTATAGCCCTTGTGTCGTCAGCCAAGCTTGATTTCCTCGTTGCCGCTAGATTTATCGCTAAAGACAATGTTGACTTCTCGAACTGCAACTCCGTACTGAATGCTGGTAGTTTCGCCTCTTCGCTCTCCCTGGAGCATTGGAGGATCAAGTGCATCTAGCTCGGCTATTCGGCGTTTCCGCTCTTCAGCAGCAAATCTCACGGCTGCAGCGTAATCACGGAAGTGCGCGATGGGCTGCATGTGATAACTAACAGTGTAGTAAGTGATGCCGTTCATTTCTTCTTTTGATCCTCTTGAAGCTTTCTCATCCTGTGGACATGAGAGCATTCCATCTCTAGCCTGTACATCTCATCTAGATCATCGCGTAAATCACGTTGGATCCTAGAGCTCCACAGCGCAATCATGCAGAGACCTACAGTCAAAACTGTCATAACAATCAAGACTACCATAAGTCACCATCGAACGCCATCGAGATGGCGATCGCAAAGAAGAGAAAGCCCAGCATGATCGGGCCGAGTAAAGATTCGTCGTACATCAAGCATAAGTATCAACGTTCTCGCCTAAACCTTTACGTTCAACAGGTCTGTCCTCAGCGTCAACCAGCTTCATGTCGCGTAGTTGATCCCGCGTCACGAACACTTTAGGTCGTGCCCCAGGGTTGGGTACCATCATGTATGCCGCGATCGATTGTGCGAACGGGCATGGTGCTCTAACGTTCACTGCTGACAAACTCCAATGCGAGCAGTTTAGCGACATGCTCAGGTCGAGTTGGTAGGGGACCTGGGACTTGAACCCAGAACCTATCGATTATGAGTCGAGTGCTCTAACCAATTGAGCTAATCCCCCATATCTCATACATTATATTATAATCAGCTGCCCTGAGATTTACACGCATTATATTAGTCAAAGCGCGTCAGCTCAGACAATGCATCATGCAAATCATTTGGCGTCGGCGTCCTCATCCGGCCATCGCCGCCGTATAACTCCCAATAACTATGGTTAACTCGACAGAAATCAAGCTCAAAACCAAGGCCGGGGAACTTACTCCAAAACTGACACACAGCATACCAGCCGTTTTTCGGGTTGATAACTTGTATACCCCAGGCTTCGGAGCCATTAGGCTGGGCTTCGGGATACCTTGCATAGCCGCCGGAATATGAACTAGATTGTCTTACAGGACGAGCGATCAATCCATGACCGTGCTTCACCACTTCATCTACTACGTTTCCATAGAGTTCATCTGCTGCTCGTTCCCTAGATACCTCTTCGATCGTATGCTTGACTTTGCCTTGAAGGGTACGCCGGAAGTCACGCGGGTGGACAATATACCGGGGATCTCTACTATGATTCAGTCGGATCAGCTTTACATACTTAGGGACAATTTGTCCATCCTCGAAGACGACATCGGCACCGTATCTTTCTTCAGAAGACAGCCTAAGCGATAAGTCAAGACACTTGATATCAGCATCACTAATGATCCCCCCTTTGTGGGCGATCTGAAACATCTCATCTAGTTGTGCAAAATCTTCCTCTTGGTAGGCCTCTTGGTACAACGGCATCATCTGGTAACCTAGGCTTTGATACGGCTCCTCGTGCAGATGCGAGTATTTGTTCTGATCAGTGTTATTCATTGACTAATCCCTTATTCATGCATTATATTATAACAACCGCTAAGCGGACTTACACTTATCTTTTCTTGTAACACGGGATGCCTGCCATGTCGCACAGCATTCGCATCTCCCAGTCGTTGATCTTTTCCAGATCGGACTTCTTCTTCTTTCGGCAAGCATCCCGCGGTTCTGTGCGAAACATCCATCCCATGCGCCGCATGACTTGCTGCACAACTTGAGGATCTTGGCGGCGGAGATACCTGACAACGTTGTCCACTTGCCGCTTCTGGACGGACCTGCGGTAGGTAGACTTTGGTTGGCTAGGTTTATTGTAGTACTGCGGTGCCGCAGTTATTGTGAGACTAAGGAGTAGTTCCAGCATCGTGATCCTCCAGCAGGTTAAGGTGTTCTGGTGCTATCATTGTAACGTGCCACTCGTCTCCTCGTTTAACTAAGAACACCACGCGGTGATGGTCTTTCCAGGGTCGGTGGTTCTCGCCGTGGGCAAGCCTAAAAGCTTTGCCGTCAGTCGTGAGCGTGTAAATGCCGCCTGTCGTGCAAGTGAAGACGCTGTCAGCATTGTCAATGGCGCGCATTAGCTTGCTACCGACCGGAACTCTCACCCCCAAACCCGCAGTATCTTGTCTTCGCGTGTCCACTTGTCGGCGGCTCTGGACAGGAAGTGCTGTCTTAGCATGTCAACAGTCATGATTTCAGCGTAACCTCGAAGCACGGCACCCATCTGTCCAAGGTCGCTGTTCCACAGTCCTCGAAACACCGGGCGATCACCCTTGTCCTTGCAGAGATCATAAACTAGAAAGCTTGGCGGCTCGTCGGTGCCGTCCTCGAACACGATCAGGTCGCCTCTCGAGACTTCCGGGCGACCCTGTTCCAGATCGATCACTTGCCCTCAGCTCCGTATTCCGCGATCAACATCTTCTTTACGACCTTCTCCAAGCCCGGATTGACCCGCTTGCCCAGAGGCACTATCTTATGGCGAACGATGGATCTCATATATTGTTCATTGACATTACCCGGGTCATCGCAGAAAGCAACGTCGTGATCCTTGCACCACTTCCTCAGAGCCTTCTTGGGTGTGAGGAGGAAAGGCCGAAGCACCGAACCGTTCGACTCGGGAATGAGTCGAGGTTGACCGTGCATTGCCGTGTAAACCCACCACTCGACTGCGTCGTCAAGGTTGTGACAAGTGAGCACGGGTCCCGTGATAGTGTCGAAGATCCGGTAGCGCTCGTTGCGCCAGAACTCTTCCCAGCTCTCCTCAAGGTCCCGTTGTCGCACGATCTTCTCTACGCGCAAGTTCACCTGCAAACGTTCACACTCAGACCTTACCAGTTCTTCAGCTTCGGATGCGTGCGCTGTGCCGTGATTAACGTGGACAGCGTGGAACTGCTTCTTCCCACGCTTGAAGAAGTCCAAGGCCGCCATAGAGTCAGGCCCGCCGGAAACGGCGAGCGTGAACGACCAGGGAAGCTTCCTCGTCAGCTTGATCATTTCAGAACAGTGGACTTCCCAGTCAGGTAGTTATTCACGATGGCGTAGCCGCCTGACTTACGGTAAACCGACAGGTTCTTCTTGGCCAGATCGTGGGCACTCTGGCGGTCCTTGAAGGACCAGATCCGGTGCGGCTTCTGCCCCTGAGACACTACGTAGACATGCCAGGGATAGCTAGGTGAGGCTGCACCCCAATCCCGGTCCCACGGCGTGGGAAGACTATCGCCGCACTTGGCCATCAACGCCTTCAGGTCTCGGATCTGCGGTTCTTCTTTATCTTCGATCATCAGGTCTCCTTTAGTGATCATACTCTGCCTCTCAGGAATCTACAATGCCTAGGCTCTTTTGTAGCCGTTGGCGTTCTCGGGTGTAACGGGTTGCTGCGCGGGAGTAAGGGTCGCGATAGAACACGCGGAACATGCCCCACTTGCGCAGGAACTTGTCAATCCGCTCCTCCTCGTCGTTCAGGGCGAGCTTATCGATGTCTCGTGCTTTGCGCAGCGCGCGGCTTTCCGGTGTCTCGCCCCGCATGAAGTCCGGACCCTCGATCTCCTCGATCTCGTAGTCGAGGCGGTTGATCCGGCGCTCCATCGGTTGGACCTTCCGGCGGTCCCACAGTACCCAGATAAGGGTAGTGATGCCGAACCACGCGATCAGCACGTGATAGGCGATCGCGAAAAAGAAAGTCAAGGTCTCTAAAAGTGTCATGTTCTCACCAGTTAATATTGTAAAGTGTTATGAAAGAGAAAGCGTATGCCGCGGCGCAAACCAGAACCATCAAGGAGTGGTTTAGCCAGGTGGGCATCTCAGTCTCCGTCGGGGTATCCAAAGAAAGCGGAAGCGATTGTCGCGGCGAATCCAAACGTGATCACAATCACGGCAAGCGTGGTCATGACGATCTCGGCAAGCGTGGTCATAGCACATCCAGTCCGGATTGGGGATCCTCATCAGTAAGAGTCTTGGTCACGCGCCCGGGCCACTTCTTCTCTTCCCACAACTTGACGGGCTTGATCTTGTCTTTGCCTCGCCAGTCACGGTAAGCTTCGCGAGCCATAATCAAGCCGATTCCGCCCAGGAAAACGGCGCTTAAGCTGACAGTGGCAACCACCACGCCGGCATGCCAGACAGAATCTCTCAGGTCACGCAGCATTCTTTTTATCTTTCTCAGCTTTCATCTTGATCACTGTCTCATTGGTGTTGAAGTACATGGAAGTTTGCGGCACCAAGACCCAGGATCGTCGGACCAAGCAGGGCTTGGGTTCCGGAGCTTCACCATCGGTCAGCACGATCAGCAGATCGTATTTGCTCTTATGCTTGTTGACAAACTCGGTGGGAGCATTGAAGTCCGTACCACCGCACCGCGTGCGGTGAGGCGCGATGCGCTGTCCGCGCCGCCAGGTGGTCAGGCTCTTCTCATCCACTTCGGTATCGAAGTGCACGACGTCGAAGTCAACTCGCTTTGCGAGAGACGCCAGCTCACCGAACAGGAGCTCGAGGGCTTCATTGCCGACGGAGCCCGATTGATCGATCGCGACGAGGACGCGCGCCATCCGTTTGCGCTTGACACCCGGATGCATGAACCGGTACTTCCGGTTGCGCCGCTTGCGGGAGGTGGTACGCTCGGAGCTGTGCGCCATGCCGATGGTTTGCCGGAGGATCGCTTTCCAATCCACTTCATTGCTCACCATTGAGCGCAGCTGCTCGCGAGATTCGGAGGGCACCGAGCCCCAGCCGTTTTTGGCGTCAGCTTCCTTCACCGCGTCCCGCAGGATCTCGCGGATCTTGCCCTTGACCAGCTCCTTCTCAGCGTCACTCATGTCGCCCCAACCCTCGTGGTCATCGAAGCTGTATTCCGCTGCGTCGCCTTCGCCGTCCTGGATTTCCTGCATCTTCTGCTGGACGTCCTCGTCCTCCATCAGCCGGCTCATGTACCAGTCAGAGCTCTGGCCCTTGGGAAAGGAGGCGATGGCCGACCAGATCGGGTCGGTGGGATCCGCCTTGGGGTTCAACTTGCCGGGGAACACACAGTCCGTCGGGAGGTTGCTTTCGGGGATCATGCTATTGATCGCGCAGTCGGTGGCCAGGTTCCACAGCAAGTGGGGATCCCGCTTCCTCAGCGTGACGTGATCATAGATCAAGTGCATGAACTCGTGGATCAGGACTCCGCGCACCTCTTTGTCAGACATTTCATTGAAGAAAACCGGGTTCCAGAGCAAGTTAGGTGAACCATCGGTCACACAGACGCCGGCGGTCGGGAGGTCAAGGCTTCTTGACTTGCTGATCCGGCGGCTAATAGAGCTATAAAACGGTTCGTCCCACATGAGCTTAACCAAGTGCGGATCAATGTCGAAAGACTTAGCGTCTTCCACCTTCTGAGCGTATTCTTCCGCCGAGACCTTAAGCTTGTCCATGTAGTCCTGAACTGCTTTGGGAAGATCGCCGGTTGATTCTTTCTTGGCCATGAAGCCTCCTTCGCCCTTATTATATCTATACTGTTTTAGAGTTACACCGGTTCGAACAGGTGTTCCAACTTGCCCTTGGTGATCAAAGCAACCTGACCGCCGATGAGCAACTTGATCTTGGGTACCATCATCGCGATACCTGACTTATTGCGTCGATCGCGCCTGCGGACACGTTCCGTGCCGACAATCATCGCAACCGCATGCAACTCGCCTGAGTGACCATTGAGAATCTGAAAATCCTTCTTGGGATCTTCCCAACGTGTGTGCACTTCAAGTAAGCCGTGATCCTCTCTATGCGGTTCTCTAAGCGCTTCCAGATGCATCTTGGGTTTGATAAGATCGCCGATCTGCATGTTTCCTCCTTACGCCTTTATTATAACTCTGGGCTTTCCGAGTTACACCTTTTGAGCCAGTCATTTGGCATCATTACCCTCCGACCATTCACGTGAACCTCCGAGTAGTAGGGGGAGGGAATACGTGTGATCGTGCCCTGCTGAGATGTATCCTTTACTAGGACCAAGTCTCCGGGCACGAAGGGAGAACCCGAGGGTTCGGAGGAAATGTTCTGAGGAATCTCGCCCTCGGGTTCTCCAACGTGTCGCATCTTAGCTGTTCGTTTCACCGATCACTTCGAGCAAGAGCTGAGAGCATTGCTTGTGAAGCTTCTGAGCGTTCTTGAAGTTGCGGTCCGTAAGCTTGGTCCACATTGCGATCACCAACTCGCCGGGAAGTTCCTTCATGAACTTGAACGCGTTGTCAACCTGCTTTTGAGTCCAGTCACCGTTTTCCGAGTGGTCAACCACCTTCTCGAGGACACCGTTGAGTTGCTCCTGCGGTGCTGCTTTCACCTTAGTCTTGACCTTATTGCTCCACTTGTCCAGGATGTCCTCCGCCGAGATCTGACGATCGAACTTCTTGACGAACTCCGTGTAGGCGATCGAAGCTTCCGCACCGACCAAGCCGAGGCAGAGCGGGTAGAAGAGCGGATCCTCGGGCTTGTCCACCACTTTGGCATTGACCAGAGCGTGATTGACACGTTCCCAAGAGCGGCGGGAAGGAGTGACACGATCGGCCTCAACATTCTCCCGGCATTCCAAGTGTTGTGGGTTCTGCCGGATGAACTCGCAGAGTGCGCCGTCCAAGCGACCCTTTGCCCACTCGAGCCAATCCTCGGTGGTGGGTTGAAGATCCACGATGAAGAAGCGGTCACGAAGTGCCGGATCCATCTCGTTCACCTGGTATTCGGCCGAGGCATTGACTGCCGCGAAGATGCGGGAGTCCGGGTGGATCTTCACACCGGCGATCTCGCGATCCAGAACCAGCTGGAATGCAGCCTGCATCACCTCGGGGGTGGCACGGTTGATCTCGTCCAAGAAGATGACGTGAGGGGTCTCAACGCATTCCAGAAGCCAGCGCGGAGGACGGAACTCGGTCGCCTTACGACCGCCGACCACGAAGCTGTCATCGTCGTCCAGCACACCGATCATGTCACCGTCGGTCATCTGCGACAGCCGGCGTTCCATCATGGGAAGACCGAAGTGATCTGCCAGTTGATACACGCACTGGCTCTTGCCGATACCGTGCGGGCCACGGATCATGACCGTGATGTCTTTGGGAAGTGCCTTTGACACATTTACGAAAGTTTTGAAGTCCATCTTGTTTCCTCTTTTCCTCGATGGTTACATGTATATTATATCTAGCCCTCTTAGGCTTTACACAAAATAGTAGCATGAGACGCCAGCCACGCAGCCGGGATTCTTTGCACCTCGGTGTCAAAGTCACGGTGCGGGTGCCACATAACTTTCACTGAACAATAACGATCGTCGTCGCCGTTGATCCGCAAGATAGTTCCTTTGCGTCCTCTCCACTTTGCCGGAGATCCTAAACACTGGACAACATCACCGGGCCTCACTTACCACCTCCAGCATGCTGACTGGGCATTTCGTCGTCCAGTTACCTCGGTTGCGAAAGCTTTGAAGGTTAACCACTTCTATGTGTCCTTCCACTCCGAAGCGATCGATTGTGATGTAGGGTTCACTGATTACTATGCTGACAATGCCGACGTTCGGACATCCGGGTTTTCCCCTTACCATATCACCTGGCTTCACTTACAACCTCCAAAAAGTTAGTCGGGCAATCTGAGCACCAGCTCTCGCCGTGGTGGAAACTTCTTACTTCGACTGCGATTATCTTGAAATCGTATCGCTCAATCATCGGAAAGGGCTGACTAGTAACTATGCCCATGATGCCTGCATTAGGCGTACCGGGTTTACCTTTTACTAAATCGCCTATCTTCATGCTAGTCTAAATCCCAATCTGCATCCCACTTGTTTTCATCTTTTACTGGTGGGTTTTTGATATCACGCAATGTCCAGATAACAGAATACGCTGTTGGTAGCCCAAGCACGATAGCAAAGATCAAACCTCCTGCCCATGGGTGAATATTCGTGATCCCGTTAACAATACTGAAAACTGTATCGAGGAAATCACTCACCCCTACCACCTGGGCTCAACGTCACGTACTTTCTTGCCGGCTCTGAAAAGCTGAAACTCATGTGGCAAGTTATGAATGTTCGTGACCAGATATCCTACTTCCTCTTTGTAGTAGCGAGGGATGTAGCCCGGATTGCTCCACATCACTTGCACTGTATCGCTGCCATTGATTTTGCCTCGGCTTCTGATTGTGCCAACGTAACCCTCCTCGTGGGGTTCCAGATGTCGAGGATACACCACGATCATGTCACCAATCTGCGGGTACCAGCTGTTTTGTTCTTCTACGCTAGGGGGCATCTTCTACTAACTCCAGGTGTTCGGCTGCGACATAGCAGAATGTTTGATCCTTACGCAGCAGCTTGAAAAACTCGTTCAAGTCGCCTACCACCAAAAAGGGAACTTCTTTCTCCGCGTCCCGCGCAAACCAAGTCGTCGTCCTGTCGTCTATCGACGACCTAGCAATGCGCACCAGATCCCCGACCTTGATCTCACTCACTGATCACCGTCACATCCCACCCGAGGAAATCCCGGATCTGGCCGTCGACAAGAACTTTGCAGAGTATGCCGTTGATGTGACCGTCCTCCTTGTAAGCGTTATCCCTCATGTCCACGTGCAAAACATGACCTACTCGCCCCGGGAACTTCGTCCAGTCGGCGCATTTAACCAGCTCGCCCACCTTGGGGTGAGGATTCCAAAACTTATCGGCGTCGGCTGTCATTGGCCTCCCGCGTTTACGTTATATTATAAACGGAAGGATGAGAGTTACACAAATATTATTCTTCGATTTGACATTGGAATCGAACATCAATGCCCCGCAAAACAGGTGTTGCTTCTCGGTCGCCTGACGTGAGGAAAAGCTCAAGCTGCATGAACCTTCCGCCTGGCAACTCGGCCAAGTCTGCTGGAATCTCATTGGGTCCCCCGGCTGCCATCGTCCAGGGACCATAAGCCCTCAAGCCCGGATCGGAAAGCTCGTCGCGGGACTCTGCGATTTTGGCACGAAACTCAATGTGTGTCTCCGGAGGAAGGGTTGCCGTCGCATCGAGCGTCATCCAGTCGGTGTCCAGCTTCTCGCATCCTTCGACAATCATCTTGTAGCCACCACGGGGTGCTGTGAAGTTGCGCAGACCAAATCCGGTGAAATCTGAGTAGGTATATGGACCCGAGCCTACTGTCACTCGCCGAACATCATTCGGATTGTTTGGATCTATTCTTCCCGTGTATCCACCTGATGCTACGCCCCAGATAAACCCGTTAAAATCAACGCCCGCGCCGGTGGTTCCACCACCGATACTGAACTGTCCGATTAGCTGCATCGTGTCGACTCGATATCCTATCATGCCTGATGTGTTATCCGCAAACCAGATTCTGCCTTCTGCGTCCGCACCAGCACCACGCATGTAGCACCGATTGCCACCACAAGAACTATGCCTCCACGCTCCGCCGCCCGCTAGGGGATCTTGAATAGGATTACCGTTGGCATCGCGATAAGGATCGTATCTATTGACTCCATCACTTTGAGCTCCCACCCAAAGCCTGTTCTCTCCGTCCAGGGTAAAGCCGTAAGATCGAGCTGGGACACCTTGCGGCCTGATAACACCTGACGCTCGGCCGGTAGAAGCATCGAAACCTACGATCGTTCCTCCACTAAGGGTGCCTGACCAAACGTATCCGTTAGAATCGACAACAGCACCGTAGGGAGAGTGCCCGATACTGACTGGGTTTTGCAAACCTTGCCGCTGGATCAAAGTGCCGTCGCCTCCCTGAACCCCGTAAAACTCTCGATGTGTGTACATTCCAACCCAAACATTTCCGTATGGGTTCTGCGCGTCGCCTGCGTCGATTGCCAGCGCACGCGCTGTCCCGCCGTTGCGGCCGATCGCTTCCGTCCAAGCGTAACATTCGTCATTCTGACCGAAGAACTCTTGTGGGTTGCCTCTGTCAATGACATTATTGCCGTTGACGTCCTGAGAAGTCTCGATCCTGCCGTTAGCATTGCGGTCGATACAGTCTCGATTGTAGATCTTGGTGACTGAGGGTTGACGACCGAAGGCTCTGTTGGCAACAAACATATCGCCATTGAGATCGATTCCTGTCCTGCTTGGACTGTTCTGGCTTCCCGGTGCAAGTCCGTCATTGTTCGGGCCCACAGAATCAAAGCGTCCCACTTCACGCAACTCACGCGTATCCACCTTTGATATCGTGCCTTCGCCCGCATTAGCAACCCAAAGGTATTCAAACCGAACTTCATTACGGTTGAGAATCAGGTTGCCGTCCTCGTCTAAGCCGACACCTGAACCGTTAGAGTCATTAGGTTCTTCAAAGGGTTCACCACTTGCTGGGCCTTGACCTGTGTTGTAGCAATGAGGATTGCAGTTACCGCAACTACTAAGCACTCCCTCATCAACTCTGCCATCGCAGTTGTCATCTAGTCCGTTGCACCTCTCGGTAGCCCGAGGTAGTTGTTGCTCCTCACATCGGCTCCAGATAAAAGTGGTTGAGCCCTCGCTTGTCTCTATGCAGTATCTCGCACCAGCGTGGCAGATTCCGACACCCATCGTCTCACGTGATCCATCGTAGCAATCAACCGGTTCTTCGGTTCCTGCGCATGGACATCCTGGCAATCTGGCACCAGGAGTGCAGTGTTCCGGCGGTGTGATGACTGGGCCTGCATCTTGAACAGCCTGGCAGTCTAGTGCACGGGTGATATCATTATCATCACAATCTGGGCCCAGGTCACAGTTCTCACCGTAACCGTCCTGATCGTTATCGATGCAAGCTTGAGGTGGTGTTCCTGTGTCGGTGGCACCGGGAACTGAGTCTGTGCAAGACAATGTTAAGAGAAAAGATGCACACACAAGTGGCATCAAAGTTAAAGAACTTCTAGACATACAACACTCCACTTTCCAAGAGTAAGCCAACGTTATTCTAATACAAAACATAACGACTTTATAAGTCGTTGTTAATGGCTGGCTATCTATAAGTAGGAGGTTGTTTGTCTATGCTCCCCAGAGCGGATATCTTTTACTTTACACCTGTGCTGATTATCTTCTCAACGCGATGGATGGAGCAACTGCCCGGTGCGCTGCCTTCGCAGTAGAGCACTTCAACGTGAGGCGGAAGTTCGTAGCCTGCTTCATCATCTAAGAAGGAAGGTTTAATCTTGGTAACAATAGCGTGGTGTCCTGACTTCATAAGCACAAGATCACCTCGCTTAAGGTTGCAGTAGCGAAGCTCCTTGTCCCATGGTAGTAGTTCGAACTCACCCACTTACCACCTCCAGTTCTCTGACTAGATGAAATGCGACTGCTGCCACCTCGCCGTAGAGAGCAGCAGCAGAAGTCCAGTAAACTCGACACCATAGCTTTGAGTCACAGGTATCACTGATGCCGTAAGCAGTCACGATGCCGTAGTAGTCGGAGCGGTGACCGATAGCTGTAACGATATCACCGGGTTTTGCTTTAGTCGACTTTTTCAAAGTTTCCCTCGATCTCTGCGAAGTACACCTTGAGAGCACTCAACATGTCGGTTGGCGAACCAGCTGATCTGCAGGCGCTTAAGAAAACAGTGTGCAAACCCGTTTGTTTGCAGGTGCCTAAGTAAATGCCTGGTCTGTTAGCATGCAAATCGAAAGTCATAGCTTGATTATACGTGATGCGAACCAGTTCACCTGGCTGGAGTAACCTCGGATCATTAGCCTGCATTGAGCACCTCGCAAGTTTGTTCGATCTGTCGACCGAGCCTAATAAAGCGACCAGATGCAAAAGCAAGCCAGCCGTATTCCAAGTAGTCCTGACGTGGGACCTTCGCGATAAGGACCGC
>VMHT01171922.1_pt1 | contig 18878 bp, 21 predicted proteins | sample 4693611 | NCBI WGS metagenome assembly VMHT01 (sample SAMN12280063, study PRJNA550983) | marine metagenome | isolation source: seawater sampled from same location over 5 years 0.02-0.2 micron viral filtrate | place: USA: collected off the coast of southern California halfway between the port... ...
GTATCAGATTTTGAACCCCCTACAAGATATTTGACTACCCCTATATGAGTCTTTCCTACTTCCTGTATTGCTCCTCTATCCTTCAGCTTTGCTAGAGCTCTCAGTACTGAGCCTCTAGAGAGCCCTGTTATTTGTTGCATGGTCTTTACTGTAGGAAAAGCTATTCTTTCAGCATTGAAAGCATGGATAGAGAGAGTCATAAATATCAGAGCTTCAGCTCCACCTGCCCCCTGTAGATTCTCAATATCAGAGAGATATATTCTTCCATATTGACAAGCATGTTTTATTTCGTTATTGTTGTTGTACATGAGTTGTTTCCTTATGTATCTTATGTTTGTTTCTAGGGCTAGATGTGTTGTGTTGTTACATCTAGCCCTTTTTTTATTTGTATCGTTATAGATGGCCCTTCTTCTTTTGCTGAGTAATATTTTCTGCAGCTCAAGTAGTAAATCTGAGAATCGTCTTTTATGATGTTCGTAGCCTGCAATACATCATTTGTAGCTTTTACTAGATTATCTACATCAGGTCTTTTAGTGTGAGGTATTCTTCCTGCTGCATATTTCTTAGCGTACATGTAATTAGGTCTATTAAATACAAATGTGCAATCTATCTCGAGCATGTCATCTTGGAGTACTCCGATATGCTTTTGATATTCTAGATTTATGAAGGCTGAAGCTCTCTTCACATATTCTTTATATGTCTTAGGGTAGTAAGTACCAAACTTTGATACTCTGGGCCTAGGACATGCAACAGGCTGAAGAGGTAAGGTTATGATTATCTTCATCTCTACTCTCCAAAATAGATGAAGTATAAATCTTTTCTTCTATCTGTTTTCTTTCTGGAAAAGTAGGATACAAAACTTTTAATAATTGTATGGTCCGGTATTCTCTTCCCTTTTAGATAATTGCTTATCGTGCTTCTGGTTATGCCTATTTCCTTAATAACCTCAGCTCTGCTTTTACCTGTTTCTGAGAGCTTTTGCTCTAAATATTCTCTAAAATGAATCATGATTCAGTCCCCTGTTATGGTCTGTAAAAATTGACAGACTGTGAACAGTATATAGTATAGGACACTTTATGTCTATATATTTTCATGAAAATATGCTATCACTCTGTATACGCAAAAGGAGACAACATGAAAACATTATATGAAGATTTATCAATAAGAACAGAATCAAAAGAGCCTAAATATCCTCTGGGAGCTTATCTAAAGAGATGGGCTATCATGAGAGGTATAAGCCAGATGGATATGGCTAGAGCTCTAGGCTATCATGAGAGATATGGGATATGGAGAACTAAGAGAGTATCACTATATAAGTTTCTTGATATGGTGGAGTATCTGAGCAAAAACTCAGCACTTCCAGAAGAGTTTTATCTAGCCAGACTGAAGCAAGTTATCAAAGGAGAGTATAAATGGAGAGATTAGTATTTATAGACATAGAGACTACTGGTTTAGATGAAGGCTCACATGAGATTATAGAGATATGTCTTATTCGAGGTAGCCAGACTTATCATAGAAAAGTTATTCCTCTGCATATAGAAACAGCCAGCCCCAGAGCCCTAGAGATAAATGGCTTCAGCTTTAAAGGCTGGGCTAATGCTACAAATCCCTCTACTGTAGCTATGGAAATAGCACACTATTTATCTGGTGCTACGATAGTAGCCCATAACCCTCATTTTGATATGAAGTTTATAGATGAGCTGCTCCATCGATATCAGGTCCATGTATCTTATGAAAGGAGGCTGATAGATACTACTGTGCTAGCTCATGAACATCTGCTTCCAGCTGGTATCAAATCTTTGAGCATGGATAGCATCAGAGAATTTTTTTCTTGGGAGAAAGAAGGAGCTCATACAGCACAAAAAGATTGTGAAGATGTGAAGAGACTTTACTTCAAATTATTGAGAGCTAGTACTTTTGATAGATGGAGCTGGAAGATGAAGAGAAAGTACAGAAAGAAAATAGCTTCATATGCTAAGAAAATGATAGAAAAAAATCATATTGATTAAAGGCGCGTAAAGGGGTCTAGAAGCTCGCGTTTTTGGTTTGCAGTGTGTCTACACCTTTTAAGCTCTAGGACGATTTGGTCACTTTTTGTCCCCCTCAATACAGATACCCTCAAGCCCTATTTTGTCGAATGGGGCTATTTTTTTGCCTCTGAGTATAGCTCTATACTCACTTTTCTAAATGACACTTTTTGTCCACCCTGCCCTGTAGGTACACTGTGAGCCACTTTTAGAAAAACTTACCTATTTTTAGTGCTTATCGATTGCTGGGCCGTAAAGGGGTCTGTAAGGCTTCGAAAGTTGTTAGCAGTGTGTCTACACCTTTTCTATCTCAAAACGATTTGGTCTTTTTTTGTCCTTGAGCTTCTGGGTACCTACAGAGGCAATTTCCAGAAAAATTGCAGCACTTTCGCCGTTTGAGATACCTAGAACAGGGGTAATTTTTCATGTCTGATATTTGGGTCTTACTGAACAGATGAACTTTCTACATCAGCATCAGCAAGATAATCAGAAGCAAAATGAGCAGCAAAATTATCAGCTCATCCTCTATTTTCATTTCTTTACTTTTTGAAGGATAGAGAAAAGCTTCCTAACTTGAGAGCTCAGATGTTCCATCTTCTGTTCTAGAATAGTGAGCCTTTTTTCTAGCTGAGTCACCAGCTGGTCTTTATCATCATTGAGCCCTTTGATAACGAGCTCGAACCTGTCTCTCTGTCTCTCCTCTCTTTCAAGAGCTTCTACTCTAAGTCTTTCTGTTCTTTCCTGCTGCTCTTTTACGTCTTTACGCATCTGTACATATTGCCATACAAGGAAGCCTACAAAGGGTGTATTTGTAAACAGGTCTATGAGTATCTGATTTGTGGTCTGGTCCATTACACTTCCTCATTTGATATTAGAGTATATGTAAATGTCTTGTAACCTAGATGTTTTATTTGTAGCTTGCACAGCTCCAGAAGCCTCTGGAAATCATCATTATTCTGGAATACTTGACAGCCAGCAGACCATTTATCGACATAGGTAGAGCCGCCCTCTTTCAAGCTGCTTCTATGGATATTCAGCCCTATCAGGTCTCTGTATACTGTTCCAGAATACTCTGCGTGTTCATCCTTATCTCCATCCCTCCAGAATCTCACTGGGTATATCTGTTTTAATGCTTCATAGGTCTTATGCTGGCCTATCTTGTATGCTCCTCTTGCCTGCTGAGGATGATAATAGACAGCACAGGGCTTATAATCTGCCTTCTGGAGCCAGTAACGACCCGGATCAGTAGTGATAGATGCTTCCTCTGTTATCCATTTCCCATCCTCAAGATATGCTATGACTATTTTGTCATCAAATTGATTATCTCGAGGGTTTATTACATTACGTATCCCAATAATATTTAGGTCATAATCTCCATCTTCAAATACTATAAAACCGTGCTTCTTTACTACCCATAAAATATCTGGTAGCTCTTCATGCTCTCTTTTAATCATTGTAGGCCCTCTGGAGTTAGCTTGAATGTGAATCTCCAGCTGGTATCATTCCAGCTTTTAGAGACTACTTGTATATTCTCATTCTCAAATGAGAAGGCGTCATCTGTTAGGCTCAATATATCACCAATTTCTATCCAACCGAAAGAGGGAGCTGCAATATATTCTATAAATCTTTCAGGAAAAGCGTTATAACGTATGATATTAGAGGCTATGAGAGCAGCAGTATCTACATCTGAAACAAATTTTGTTTCTATTGTAGTTGAGCGTGAACCATATTTATCATGAGAGGCTACAGCTATCTGATTCTGAGCTGTAGTAGCAGATGAGAGAGTAGTATCTCCTGTTATTCGTTGTCTGGCTTTGTAGGCTCCATGCTTCAGGTCCCAGCAGTAAGCTATAGTAACGTCATTAATCAAGCTGCTGCTATCTCCTCTCTGCTGGAGAGCAGATGAGGCTGAGAGCTCTGGGCTTGCTATAAGACTGCATATGGGAGTAGGTTTTATTCCTGAAGCGTACAAATCCAGTATAGGCTTCATTCCATTTTTCCCCTGTACTACAGAGATAGGAAGAAGAGGAATGATATCTTTTTCCAGAAACTCAATAGCTGATATTTCTTGGCTGTTTATGAATCCTGATATTTTGTATGTATTCAGGAATGGGGCTAGACTCTGCCATGCTAAATAGTCTATCTCCTGCCCTCCCTGCTGAAGAGACCATAGACAAATATCTCCAGCTCCAGTTATTTCTTCGTTATCTGATGGAGAGATGAGGCCCCCACCATAAAGAGATAGGAAGCTCACAAAATATCTAGCTGATTCATCGTCTACCGGATTCTGAAAACCCCCAGAAGAATGAGTGAATTGTACAAAAGAAAATACTCTTCCATCATTCCTTACCCACTGCTCTACATCTTCTAATCTGAAATTACCCAAGTCATCATAGATACGTACTTTTGTAGCCTTTACAGGATGAGGAGCAATAGCCAGATAAATATTGTTACTTGAGCCTGATTGAGCAAAGAGAACATAAGCTGGGCTAGCTGGATGCTGTTGTACTGAGAAGGAATCATCTATAAAAGAGCCTGCAGACCCAAATACAATAGGAAGTACTTTTTCTTTGTGGAGCTCGAGTAGCTGCAAAATACCATTTGCATCTTGAATAGCTGTAAGGGGAGAGAATGAAGGATTTAAAAGGTCAGATAATTCTGCTGGGCTTATTCTGGCTTGCTGACCCATAGAAGAGCTATGTAGAGAGGTCTCTAGCACTTCAGATTCTATAGAAGCCTCAAAATAGCCTCTACATTTATCTCTATGGCCTACTATAGGCTCTTTTAATGTTCCCTTTATGAGAATAACTCTATTATCATAGCTCTCAGCATCTCCAGAAGAATCAACCAGAATATAGCTCAGCTCAGCAGAAGCATTTTCCAAGCTATTCTGCTGTTGATATTGAAGAGATAAATCTACATTGTGTAGATAGCCTGCTACTGGTGTAGAATAACTTGATACATTGAAGCCCAGCTCTGATAGAGAGCTATTAAAATCAGGCTCCTCAATCAATCCACCATTTAGCTGTATATCTCCCTGAGATGATGAGAGCTGCAGAGGCTTTGTAGATGCAAAATAGATTCTACCATTCATATCTATCTTGAGAATAAATACAGGGTATGAGCCCTTCCAGCCTGCTCTAGTCTTTCTGCTTATCATACTACTTCCACGATATTAACAGTACCGACTCTCATAACCTCTCCTATCCCATTCCCTACTAGCTCTTCTCCTGTGATACTCTCTATATCTATGTTTCCTTCTATCACCCCTAGCAGATGCTGAGCTCTTCTATTATAGATTCTTGTATCTGATGAGGTTGTTATACTGGGAAGATATACCAGAGGCTTATGGCTACCTTGTAGCCCTCTGAGTATACCTTCCATCATATAAGGAACATCCTGATATACAGATACTGCTTCTGCTCCTGAGGAGCTGCTACTTTCATAATAATCTGGGTCAGGATTGGAATCATAAAGACTAGATATGTCTACCCCATCAGACCATGAAACAGATACTGTTCTCTGATCAGGAGAGAAGGCTTTGCTGTATCTTGTCTTATCAGGAGTAACTTCTACTATGTTCCCCCCTTCTATACTTATCTTTCTTCCTTTGCTGTATTGCGTACCAGTGATAGCTAGAGGCCCCAGATGCAATAATCCTATCTTGAACTGGTTATCTATCGTCTTTTGTGCTGAGAGCTCTAGGGCCCATTGATTAGCATCTATACCATTCAGATTTACTACTACTGTAACATCTCGAGGTATAAAATATACTGTTCCATTGAATGAAGGCTCACCATCCAAAAGAACAGAAGCCTGCTTCCCTGAAACATTCCCAAATCCCCCTTCTGAATTGGATAAAACATTGAAAAAGGCTGTCTGCTCTCCAGATACGAGCATAGCTATGTAGCCTTTCAGCTCGTTGTAAAAATAGTAGTTTCTATCAAATACTGTACTTGAATCCTGTTTTATGCTCTTCCCTGCTCTCAGATATCCATGCTTGAGCCCTGAGGATGTTTCAAAGGTTGCTAGAGTCTGAAATACAGAGCCATCATAATATTGGAGCTTTGCATCTTTGAAGTTAATATTTGAGAGATGAAGAGCTATAATATCATTCCCAAAATCAGTAGCTGCTGTTCCCAGCTGAAGGGCTAATCTTTGCTGTGTTACATTTGTTCCAGCTGATACTGCTTCTGAATGCCATTGTACTCTGGGAGAAGGAGAGATATCATAGAAAAGATTATCTTTTGCATTGTTCGAGGTTGCTTTGATGGTCCATTCATCTCCAATGTAAGAGGGTCCATTCTGAGCAAAAATAGCTACCCCATTATCTATCTGCTGTGGTTGTACTGTTGAAAACCTCTTTCCTATCAGGTCTGAATCTGACATGTTACTCATATCTACAGCTCCTGCAGCATCTATACAGAAAAACTTATGAAATCTAGCTTGAGCTGTTCCAGAAGCAGGAGAGCCATCTATCCCAAATTTTGTTATCGTTTGATTGGTAGAGCCTGCAGCTGTAGTACTCAAGCTCTGATTCTTGAATCCTTCATTGTATCTTCTCAAGCTATCAAATCCTTTGTACCTCCAGTAGAAGGCTCCTTTACCATTCCAGATATGTACAATGAACTCTATAGAAGTATTTAATGTTACATCCTGCTGCAGAAGAGATGTAGAGCCTACTGCAACATCAAAAACCTCAAAACGTCCTTCATAAAACTCTATTTTTATCTTCCAATGATTCCCAGTAGAGAGCTCTACTTCTAGCTGGGCTATGGCTGGCACTGATTGAGAAATATCCTCTTGAACTACTACTTCTCCTAGTATCATCCCAGCAGGTCTAACTGAAGATATGCTCTGTGTTCTCGTGTAGAGTATATCAGTCTGAGAAGATGTTACATCTAGCTCTACATAGCCTGCTGATAATGCTTCTGTTCCTGTTCCTGATTTGGTAAGCTGTGAGCTAGCAGAGGGAAGGAGCATAGGTAGCCATGTGAAGTTGGTTTGAGCTCGAGCTAGAGGATTGAGATTAGAATAATAGTTTTCTCTAAACTGAGCTGTAACTGTAGAGAAGCCTCCTAAATAAGCTACTCCTACAGATTCTCCATTATTTGTTTTGGTCCAGTTGTGAGCTATAAGAGCTCCTCCTTTGTAGGTTGCTGATGTAAACTCATTTATGCATTCTGTTGTATCTACAAAAAATGTAGAAGGCTGAGAAGTAGGAGCTCCATTTGTAACAAGGCTGAACCAGTTTCTAGCATCTGAGCTATAGAAGGCTACTAGAGCATTATCTGATACATCCTTTGCTATTGCCATAATACTCCCATCTGCAGAAGCATGAGCTGTTACTCTTCCAGAGGTCATATTGTTATCAGAGCCTGCAGCAAAATCATTAGCAGAGCCACCAGCATTAATTTTTATATATTTTCCTGCTGTTCTCAGAGCTTGAGCTGAGAAGAAGGCATGAGGCATCAGGATATTATGTATCTCATCTGTAGCAGCGATATAGCACAGGGCTAGCTGATTCTGAGTCTTATATACTTGTACAGATTTAAAGCTGTTTGTATCTATCTCTGTAGAGGTTGTGACTCTTTTAAATGTTCCCCCACCATCTACAGATGCATACTGCAGGAGCTGATTTTTCTTAGTAAAGCTAGCACTAGCAGAATCAGCTGAGAATACTAGGAGTATCTGACCATGAAGAGCTGCAGCTGAAGCTCTTTTGATAGTGTAGTTTCCAGAAGAAACATCTAAAGTTTCATCTAAAGCTAGCTTACTTATCACTGAAAAATTAGCTCCCCCATCTATGGACCGATACACATTAACATTAGCGTTATCAGAATCATCTACTACTGTAATGATGCATAAAAATGAATCGTCTGAGAGATGCACTAAGCATGGATTGCCTCTAGACCCAAAAGAGGGGCCTGCGCCCATGGTTAAAGTCCCTGCTATAGTAGATTCTGATACATTCCCCTGACCATCTACAAGAGTAGCTAGAACAGCTCGAGTAGAGCCTCCTACAATACGCTCATAAGCTACAATATATCCAGCATCACCATCAGAGATAACATCATGACGATAATAATAATTTGTTGCACTTCTGGGTCTAATGTTTATCCATCCACTAATCAGGCTCTCTTGATTGTAGCCATAATAGACAGATGTAGAATCAGCGTTATCTCGTACCGTATATTCAGCAGAAGAAGCTGAGCCTGCTTTACTGGTCACAATCTGTAAATCATTTGATATTGTTGTTCCTCCGGTAGCTCCTACGAATAGAGAAGAGCTTCTTTGAGGTAGGGGAACATCAGCAAAAGCAGAAGCTGTAGTGAAGTTTACAGGTATCCCTGCAATATCTACTACATCATTTAGTGTGAAGTTATGAGGAATGAGAAACCCTCTTAGATAATCTTTTGTTAATTGTGGCATCTAGTAACCTCCTGAGGCTTGAGTATTCGAGAAGTTTTGCATAACTCCCCCTCTCTTACTGCTAGCCTTAGCATATCTATCGAAATGTTTAAAGGGATTCATAACAATTACTTGAGGAGAAGAAGGCATCTCTCCTCTCTGCAGAGCTGCTACTCCTGCATTTCCTCCTATCCTGTCTACTGTTCTTCTGTCTAGAACAGCTTCCCCTGTGAGTACTGTAATGTTTCTTGTATCTTCTCCCTTATCTATTACACCCCCCATATGAAACTCCGGTGGAGGCTGAGAAGCGACTACTCCAGCCTGAAGAGCTCCCAGAGCAGATACACCAGCGATAGCAAAAGGATTAGGAGCTACTTCCATAATCTTTTCTGCTGTAGTCATTAAGATATTAGAAATTGCAGCAGCTTGATTTACTCTGAAAGCTATCATAGCAGCCTTCTTATTCTCTCCTGAAACATTTTTGATGAGAGCAGAGACAGCATTAGCCCCTTCTGTGCTCTGAGAAACAATAGAGCTTATGAGCTCCATTCTCTTTCTCTTCTCATCTTCAAGAGCCTTCTCTCTCTCTTTGCTCTGTTGCATCTCTGTTAGATGAGCCTGCTCTTTCAGCTCTGCTATCTGATTATCAAGCTCCTGATTAGCTAGCTTTGCTACTAGCCTCTGTTCTTCTGTTTCTGCTAAGGCTAGATTCTGAGCCTTCTCTTTTTCTACAGCTGCAATTCTTTCAGCTATAAGCTCTTGCTCAAGAGTAAACTTTTCTGCTATCTTCTTGTTCTCATCATCTATCAAAGAGATAGCTATTCTTCTGTTCGAGATATCCAAATCATGAGATTTAGAGAGAGCGTTATCTCTAGCCTGCAGAAGAGCTATCATAATAGAATTGTTATGTTGCTCCAGCTTGGCTAATTCTCTCTTTCTATCTGCCTCATCTCTATCTCTCTGGGCTTGCTCTTTTGCTTGCTGGGCTTGAAAAGCTCTAAACTTCTTTTCCTGCTCTTGTTGTTTTCTCTGCTCTTCTCTAAACTCTGCTGTAGCTGTGAGAGTATCCTCTAGCTGAATCTGTTGCTCTGCAGCTTCAGTAGTAAATCTCTCGAGGTCATCTGCTCTTTTCTGCTCCAGCCTGCTCAGCTCTTCTTGGAATCTTGCTAGATTCCTTTGCCTATGTGCATATTCATCAGTAAGCTCTGTTCCTTGTTTAAACTTTCTTCCCTGTTCTTCTAGGAGCTTGAGATTTTTCTCAAGATTCTGTACTACTATCTGCTGAGATTCTATAGCTTTCTGATTGGCTTTATCTTGAGAAGCTCCAGCTGTAGCTAAGCTCTTTATCTGCTCATCTGCTGTACTCTTGGCTCTTCTCATCTCCGCATCAAATTGTGATACTTCCCCTGTAAGAAGAGCATACTCAAATTGTAAATCTTCAATGGAGTTTCTATGCGTATTTAGAGCCTCTGCAGCGTTTTTAGCTTGTCTCTCTTGCTCTTGTATTGCTTCAGAAGCATTATTTATAGCTGTAGTTATGCTTGATTGAGAATCATCTAACAGCTTTGTCTGAGCTGTGAAGAAGCTATAGGCTGCAGCTGCAGCCCCAGCAGCTACTACAGCTCCAAGAATAAGAGGATTTCCTGTAAGAAATGCTTTTCCTAAATCTCTTACAGCTGTACCTGCAATTGAGAGAGTAGCTACTAATCCCCCTAGAGCAGGGTCTACTTCTCCAATGATATCACCTGTAGCTTGCAGAGCTGCTCCCATCTCTTGAGAGCTTCTCTTCATCTGCCTTATTTCTTTTGTAGATTTTTTTGCAGAATCTCCTATCCTCTTCATAGATTTCACATTCGCATCAGCTGCCTGCTTTGCTGCTTTTTCTGCTGCCTTAAGCTCTCTTGATAGCATAGAAACAGTCTTCTTAGCTTCTTTCTGAGTCATTCCCGGCATCTTCTTAAACTCGTTAAGAAGCTGCTTCATATCCGCTTTTACTTGAATATCTACTGTCTTATTTACGTCTGCCATAGCCATTAAACCTTTATTTTATCTGTTTTGATATCTCATTAGCTAGAGTCTCAGCTATTTTATCAGAGCTCTTCTTTACTGGCTTGAATAGAAGCTCATTAGATAGCCTCTTTCCCTGCTGCAGCTGGGTCTTTTGAGTATCTGCTCCTACTCTGATAGCCCATGCGTACTCTGCTTTGTTTCCTACGATTCCTATCAGCTCAAAATTAGGAGTGATGGCCAGCTCTACATACAGCTTATCTTTCGAGCGTCTGCTCTTCTGGCTCTCAGCTGCTTCTCTTCCTGAAAACTTCCCTGCTCTATCCATAGAGGCTACAATAGCTCTAGCCTCATCTGGTGTTTTACCTGCATTTTTGACAAGAGCTGCATATGTTCTTTTTGCTTGAGCTTCTGGTGTTACTTCTCCAGTCTGCCTTACAAGCCATCTATCAGAAGCCTCTTTCTTGATTCTTGAGAGCTCTTTATCTAGGCTTCTTCTGGTCTCAGGGAGTAGCTTATTCACAATATCTTCAGTGATAGATGCTAGCTCTCCAGACATATCTATAGAAGTATTTCCTGCTTTGATTTTTATGTTGTTCGCCATCTCTTATACTCCCATCTCTTCTTTCTTTTATCATAGCCTTTTTTTGTTTCATGAGAGATATTGTATTCTGCAATAAGAGCTATCTGATCAGGATGAGGAAGAGTAGAGAACCAGTGAGGCTCTTTTCCCCAGTACCTACTGATTCTCAAAGAAAGAAGGGCTAATGCTCCTCCTCTGGTGAAAGAAAAAAATCCTCCTTCTCCTCTACCTCTTTCTTATTGGGAATAGCTGCAGCCATAGCAGAAAGAACAATAGAGCCTGAAGTGAAAATCTCTTGAGAGCTAACTTCCTGCTCGAGAAGTCTTGAGAGAATCTTCCTTCCATATGGTAATATCTTATCTCTGTCTGGTCTATATTTTGGAAGAAGAGCCTCCTTATCTAGTGCTACTCCTAGAGCAGCTGAGCATACTCTGAGAAGGTCTACATTATTATCTGCAGCTTCTCCCCATGTAAGAGCAAACTCTAGACATGTAGCTAGGTCTGAAGGCTCTTCTATTTCTTTTGAAAACTTGCCTAATTGTATTTTGATAGTCATCCTAATTTATCCTTATTATGGTGTTCCCGGCCCTTCTAGAGTCACTCCCCCATAACATGTGAATGAGATATTAAAAGTGTTAGGGTCCCCTTCTGTAAAGCTCACTGTGGCTATACAGGTATTGAGAGTTGCTTTATGGTTTGCATCATCTCCAAAAGCTGTCCCTGCTACCTGAAACTCAATATGAATTGCATACTCTTCTACATAAAGACCAGCTGTAGCTGCTGTAGAGTTTCCAGAATAGTGATTGGTCTTATTGATAAAGTCGATGATTGAGCCAGCTTCTGAATTATCTGCAAATTGTCTCATATGGGCACTAAAAGAGCCGGTTGCAGCAGGTTGTTCATCACCCTTGCGCACCGTTTTTATCACACTCCTATCACGAAAAATATTTTGGTCTGCTTTTGTAATCTCAAAAGTGAGATTACCTTCCTCATATTGGATTTCTAATGAAGCTGAGCCACCATCTTTTAGTGTGATAGTGCCGTCTCTTCTTACTTTTGGAATGGTTGAAAAAGCCATAATTAATCTCCTATGGTATGCATTACGATAAAGTTTATTGTTGTAATCATGTATTCATTTGATACAGTAGATTCTCTGCTCGAGTTGATGTATCTTGTCTGTACTTCTGGTTGTATTGATGCATAACTATTTAGACATGCCAGAATAACAGATTCTTCAGCATTTAAACACAGGTCATAATCTGTAGGATATACATCTAGAGGTCTGAGCCTGAATGAGAACCGTACTTGTACATCTGTCTGAAGATATACTCCTACTGCTCTTCTCTGTCTCTCTGTAGCTTGAGCTGAAGTGTTAACTGCTACAGTGAAGCCCTTATGAGCTATTGTATCTTGAGCTCTGCCAAAATAATCAGGAAGAACCTTTACCAGCTTAAAGCCAGAAACTGTTTCTACCTGCTGCTTAAAAGCATCTCGTATCTGGGAGAACTTGAGAGCCATCAGTAGCTCCTCCAAGTGGAGTATCTATGATATCTCCTGTGAGAAGGTCCATTCAGATAGATAACAGGCTTTGCTGCTTTTCTTCTATCCTTATCTGCTGGCTTATTTTGATGCTCTTGGTCATAAATGAAGTTTATGCTTTCAAACTCCTGAAGAAAGTTTCTCTGATGCTCCTGTGCTAGGTCTAGATATCGTCCATTGGATTGACCCAGAGAGCTGTGGAAGTCACGAAAGATAAGATAGAGGGCTAGATGTCTATGAGCTTCATAAAAGCTGTCTGCAGACATCACAAGGTATTCATAGCCCATACCCTTATTTCTTATCTTTCTCAGTATCTGGAACCATGCATCGTCTATATATTTCTGATAAGAGGTTATGCTCGAGGGTCTTACCTCTTCCAAATCTGTGTAGATTGCTGTGAGGTCGATATCAGAAACAGTAGGATACAGCCTTCTCAGTACTAGAGCTGTCATTCTTCTGAAGATATGGAAAACACCATCTATTTTAATGGACCATTCTTGTATATAACCTTCCCCCAGCTCCTTAGATGTAGGAAGCTCTGTAGCTGTATGAGGATAAGAGACTACACCAGTCATTGCTACAGAAGCCGTATCATTATCTACTATCTTGCTTCCATCAGGAGCAACAAGAGTATATTTTGCCTCTGTAGGTACGACTAGAGCATTATCTCTATATACAGATATAGAAGTAGTCTGATTTACATTTCTCTGCAGAATCTCTACATGTCTAATCTGAGCTGAGTAAGGTATAGAGCTCATTTATTAAGCCTGCTCAAAAACTACAGCCCAGCTAGAACCATTACAGACTACCAATGCTGCTTTGCCTGCTGCTAATCCTGAGCCTCCAATAATGGGAGTCGTGTCAGCTTCTTGTATCAATATTGCATGGCCAGAAGAGGCTGAATTTTTAATCCAAAAATGAACACCATCTTTCTTTGCTGGCATACGTACATCAGCATTAGACCCTTTGGAATTAGTAATCACTTGATAGGTACTATCGCCATAAGTTAAAACTTTATCGCCGCTTATTGTTTCAATATTAATACCACCTTTCTGAACAACATGTCTAGGTACATTGAACTCTGCTTTATCTGTAAATGCCATTTCTAGCCTCCTTTATTGGTAATTGCTTTTATGATTCGTTTTCTGGCTTGCTCATGAGAAACCTTGTTTCCTGATTGCTCTCTGTACTTCTTAGCCAGTATATCTATAGATTGTCTCATCTTTTGCTCTTTATCCATAAACCTCTATTCCTTCCTTCTTCAGCTCTTCTAGGGCTTGCTTCAGGTCTTTATCTTTCTTGAGAGCCTTCTGATAAAGGGCTTCATGATTTGGGTTATGCTGCAGCTGTGCATACTTATTTAATACTTTTGCATTCTCTTGTATCTTCAGCTTAATAAAGTGCTCATGAGGAAGATTCAAAACGCCCTCCCTCATGAGCGTGTTTCTGAACTCATTAAATCTATCATGGTTAAAGGTACGAATTAGAGAGCCGCCCAGCTGCTCGAACTCTGTAAAAGCATCCTCATATCTATTCCCTCCAATAGCTGGATAGACTCTTATATAGTCATATCTAGAAGGGTCTATGATTGTGAATCCTTCATCCTGAGCCTTAGCTATTGCTACTCCGGTATTCACTGTATTACCATTCATTCTCACTAGATTTACACCAGCTGTAAACCGTAAAATAGAGAGCTGAGGAAGGAATACAGCTTTTGTTTTCTTACCGGAGGAGATATAGCACATCTCCCAGTTTTTAGGATTATGCATAAATACGAAGTTACTATTCTTCTTTATGGCCAGCCTCTTCTGCTCAGCTTGTACTGTGCTCCAAGGATGAGATAGATTGTTAAGTTTCATTTTGTCTCCCTGTAAGTAAAGTGACGATAGATTAAACAGGATGACAAAAATTAATCTATCGTCACACCTGATAAAACTATTGTGATTATGTAGATGCTTTTACATTCAACCCACGGTTCTGGTCTGTAATCGCCATTCCGAGGTACATATGCCCAATAATTTGAGTAGAAGCAGCTGCTCCATCACGCTCCATCTCTACCAAAACCTTGCCCATTGTCATAAAATCAACAGCAGAAGGAAGAGAAGTAGGGATACCATCAGCATAGCCTAGAGCACCCGGTGAAACCATAAAGTTATTGTAAGCTCCACCACCAGAAGTAACATGGGAAGAGCGATAAATATCCACCCCAAATAGGCTCCCTATGAAGCCCTTACCCTTTACAGCCAGCATATCTTGAGTAGCTGCCATCATTGAAATGGCGTTTCCTGTCTCATTACGCAAACTGTCTTGAAGCTGATTAAGGCTAACTGGATGCATCACTAGAGCATAGGGACCATCAGCACCACGGTTAGAATCAGCGATATGGAGAGCTGAGATTGCTTCAAAGAACAAATCCACCGTAAAGTCAACAGAAGCAGACCCTTTAACAGTAGAGAATGAATCAGCAGTATCACCTGTGAGCTCTGCAAAACGTGTTTCATAGCTTGCAGCCATATCAGAAGCAAGAATGAAGGGGTTTAAATCCTGAGAGCCATATCCAGCCATTGAAGCCAAATCTGAGATGTTACGAATTAAATATTGACGTGCAACAGCGATATCAGTAAATGAAGCGTCAATATCTTGAAAGTTTGCAGCTTCATCACTGTTTTCACCCCCAGCTGCAGAAAAGCTGTCACGCCCCCCCAAACCGTATTTTCGCAATCGTATGGTATCGCTTCCTTGACCATTTATTGAACCTGCATAGGTCATAAATGGAGAGTTTCTTAGGTTAGCGGTATCAGTTAAAAGTCTATTGATTTCCAAAGAAATCATATGTGAGAGCCTGACCCCATCGCTGAGCAGGCTTGCATTTGTAATCTTAGCATTAGCCATTTTTCTATTCCTTTAATAAAAATCGTCATCTAGGCTATCTGCTGTTTACGGTTGCGAACCTACCCACAAATCTTATATAGCATAATAACAGAGGAATAGTCAAAAAAAAAGCTCCTCGAGTAGAGGAGCTGGAAGAGTAAGCTGGAAGAGCTAGATGCTGTATGATTTTGGATTCAAGAAAGAGCTATGATTCAAGATATATTGGCATGTTTCTATATCTACATTGTATTCAGTAAAGTGGTAGCCTCCCTCATCACCTTCAAAAGCTAGGTCTGCTCCCATTACAAGAATCTCCATCTTTAAAATCTCTGCTGTTCTATCACTCATAACCGCTATGGGATTCCATACCTTTTTATCTTGGAACATTGTGAGCTCAGATACAGCTGTTAGAGATGTGCTCTTCTTCAATCTTGAGAATCTTATCCACCTTGTGGTAGGGATAGGGTCAATGAAATCACGAGGATAGAGCATAGAAGAGTATTCTGTCTGGAATCTGAAGGGGTTTTTATTGACCATCTTCTCTATCTGTATGCTCAGCTCAGTAAATAGACCAAAAGCATATTGATAACCATCTTCTTTATCTGTCAATACAATCATAGTATGATGAGGATATAAAGGCTCTACAGTGAGATTCAAGCCGTTTATCTTTCTGATATTGGCTGGCTTCATAAAGACAGGATTAGAAGGATTAAAATCTTGCTGAAATAAGACTTCCTCAAGATGGAAATCATTAGGATGATATACAAAGTTACATCCATTCTCTAATTGAACAAAATATAAACCCTCTTGTCTAGTGACACCAGCCTTATCCATCTCTTTTATCATATCAAGCATAATGAACCTCCTTTGAAGGCTTAATAGGCTTCTGCTTTGCTGGCTTGCTATTGGCTGGAAAATATTGTTTTCTCAGCTCCTGAGCTACAAAAAGAGCTCCTATATATGTAGACAAGATACAAAGAATGAAGAGAATAGGCTTCATTATATAGACTGCAATAAATACTAAAATATTTATCATGTTGTTTCCTTTTATTGTGTTGTTGTGGTCTGTAAAAATCTGCAGAGCTGACCATTCTCTACAGAAGATGTAAACGTAAAATATGCTCCTATTAAAAGGAGCATTTAGGGCCATAAAACTCTTCAATAAAATCTCTGTTCTCAAGAGCATATTTCATAGCTTCATAGCATGTAGCAAAACCTGTTATCTTTCTGCAATCTTTGTATACAAGAGTTGTACCTTTTGAGCTTCCAGAAGTATGATAATCTGTCATCAAATCGAACATGTGTAGTACATCCATATATTCACTCATGGTATGCTCAACAGCTAGCTTAAAAGTAAAATCTTCATATTCTCCTGCTTCATTTGGAGAGTCAATCAGATAATCTTCTACTACATCTTGGTCATCCCAGATATCTTTAGGAAGAGAAGCCTTACAGAATCGAATAGAAATTATTCTATCGTGATATTTTCCATCTATAAGCTCTTGTACTCTGTATGTTCTGATGATTGTTTCTGTGTTCATGATAGCTCCTTTTGTTGTTGTCATGATGTTTATATAATAACCTTATTGTTTTCAATATGTCAACAAAATAATGAAAAAAAAATAAAAGAGCTCTACCTCGAGATGAAGTAGAGCTCACAACATGGAAGAATATATGGAAGATTATTTGATGTAGAAAACTCTCAAATCGTCAGTAGCTGCAATATTAGCTCCAAATGTAATCCGTGCATTTCCAGAACCTCCACCAGTAGGGCTTACAGTATACTGATCAGTATCTGCTGGAGAGCTGGAAACCTGCTTTACATTTAGACCATTACGAAATACCATAATGTTAGCTAGATTGGTAGAGAGAGGGCTAGACAGGTCAAATTGTAAAGTAGACCCATTAGGGCTCAGTACTTCCCATTCAGTCTGAAGAAGGAGCTTAGAAGTAGCAATGGACCCAGCCAATTTAGCATTAGTGACCCCTGAATCCTTAAGGCGTAAAGAGTCTGAGTTAATTTCAATCCCTGAGTTATCTACAGATACAGCAAGGACACCAGAAGAAGCTGCTAGACCATTACCAGCTACAGCTGTCATTACATCAGAGATAGCTTCAACTTTAGAAGAGCCATCAGTAGCATCAGCAAAAGCAATAAAGTCAGCTGCTACATCTACTGTTCCATCTGCTAGGTCAGTGATATCTAGAGCCAAATCTGAAACAGCAGCAGAGCCATTATAGGAAGTGAGAGCCAGACCAGCATTAGATGCTTTTGATAGCCCATTCAGGTTACTTCCTAGAGCTACTCCTGAGATTGTAGAGTTAGCTAGCTTTGCATTTGTCACACCTGAATCTTTAAGGCGTAAAGCATCAGAAGCAATTTCAATCCCTGTATTATCTACAGATACAGCAAGGACACCAGAAGAAGCTGCAAGAGCTGAACCTGCTACAGCTGTTATTACATCAGAGATAAGCTCTTTTCCAGTAGCATCTGCAGAAGAATCATAGATAGCGATTGAATCTGTAGCAACGTCTACAGCAGCTGCAGAAAGGTCGTTAATATCAAGCTGAAGATTTGAAACAGCAGATGAACCATTATAGGTTGAGAAGAGCACCCCACCATTTGTAGCTGGAGTGAGAGAAGCTAGATTGCCCCCTAGAGCTACTCCTGAGATTGTAGAGTTAGAGAGCTTAGAGTTATCGATGGACCCTGCTAATTTTGCATTTGTCACACCAGCATCTTTTAAGCGTAAAGCATCTGAGCTAATTTCAATCCCTGTATCGTCTACGGATACATTTAGCGTATTTGCAGACTTAGAAAGTGCCGCTCCAGCTGTTATCTGGCCCAAACCAGTGAACTGAACCCATGTTACAGTATCAGAGCCGATAGTAGAAACAGTTGCTGTCTGAACATATCCCTGATCAGCACTAGCAGACCCTTCTTTAACAAATACTGCAGCTCCATTAAGCTCTGTAGCAGAATCAGTATCTGAAGAACGACTAGCAGCACCAGAAGCAACAACATCATAAATGCCGTTTTCAGCCGCTGAGGACTGGTTTTTGACCAAAACTCGGTCTCCAGTCTGTACGCTCACACCATCGATAGAAGCTCCATTAATGAGAGCATTTGATAGATTAATGTTAGCGGTACTTGCAACGCGGACCGGAGTCTTCCAAAAAACCGCGCCAGCTGCTACAGAATCGACATAGCTCTTAATGGCTACATCAGCATCTGCTGAAGGGCTTGCTGCTCTGAGCGTGCCACTATTAAAGTTGAATGTTCCTGTGAGGTCTAGCTTTGCTGATGTAATCGAGCCAGCTAGTTTATCGTTTGTAATTGCAGAGTCTTGTATCTGCCCTGATGCAATGCGAATAGCCATGAAATAAATCCTATAGTATATTTTTATTTATTGGGTCATCATCCTGCAGTCTTAATATAG
>VMHT01060154.1_pt1 | contig 18876 bp, 29 predicted proteins | sample 4693611 | NCBI WGS metagenome assembly VMHT01 (sample SAMN12280063, study PRJNA550983) | marine metagenome | isolation source: seawater sampled from same location over 5 years 0.02-0.2 micron viral filtrate | place: USA: collected off the coast of southern California halfway between the port... ...
GTTTATTACGTTGTGTTCTGAAAGTGGTTAGGAATCTTTCTATTGTTGTGCCGATATCTTTTCTATCTTGTCCAAAATCACCTTCTAACCAATGACCGACGAATAAAAAACAGAAATTTTCTTTTATATTATCTAAAGTCTTAACTATAGTAGATTCAGGATCAGATTTTACTTTCTTATACTTAGTAATATCCACTCCTTCAAATAAAACTTCTACAGGTTTATTAATTTGTACCTTACCTGTACGTTCTTTTTGCTTATTTTCTACTTCGTATGCTGTGGTTGCAAAAACTTTTTGTGCATGTTCAGCAGAAGTAAATACAACATCCATATTATTTACTCCTTTTAACCAATCTTGATGACATACCGTTGTTTCTATCCCAGCTGTTACTCCAATATTATATCTCCCTACTGGAGTAAATTCATTAGGAACTGTAATCATTATCCATATATCAGGTTGAGTTTTTATTCCTGGGATTATTCTCTTTATTAAATCTAATTCATTATGGTCACCTAGGTATCCAGTCTTAGTATTACCCCACCTTTGAGATAGAATAGAAATATCCCAATCAGGTTTAGCTTTTATCAGCGCTTTAACAAAATCTCTAGCTCTTCCTCCGTACCCTGAGTATGTATCTACAGGGCAGGAAATAACTGCTTTAAGTTTATTCATTTAGTAAATTAATTTATGTTCAATATAGTCTGGTTTACTATTTTCAATTTTAATAAAATCAAATTCTGGTCTAGGTTTAAATTTATCTAGTGTTTCTTCTATACTATTAATAACATTCTTACACATACTTAATGCAGACATACCGGATTCTTCACTAGTTACCCATTCTCTAGCTGCTTTACCTCTAGCAAGTCTTTCTTCTGGTGTGAGGTTATACGACTCTTCTATTGCTAGTGCTAAATCTTCAAAGCTACATCTATCATCAAAAATATAAGGAGTGGTTGGTGAACCAACTACTGATATGTTAGAGGGGAAAACAGGTAAAGCCCAGATACCACAATCTCTATAAGTTCCTCTATGGTTAGAAGGAAAATCACTACTAAAATCTATCCACTTACCTTTGTCATCTGTAAATCTCATTTGATCTTGCATACCTCCTGTTACATTAGCTGCTATCATAGTTTCTGCCATCATAGATTCAGTTAATGCTAACCCCCATCCTTCATTAGAAGAGGGAAGTACTGTTAAGTCAGCTAAATTATACATCCAATTCATTTGTTCCGTGGTAAGCTTTTGCTTTGAAAAATATACATTAACGTATTCTGGGTCACATAATGCTTCTTTAACCTTCACTAAATCGGTACCGTTTTGATCTACAGGAGAAGTATGTAAAATAAGAGCACATTGTTTAGCTTTCTCTTTACCTATTTTATCACAGAAGACTCTAAAAGCGGCTATAAGGTCTGATGGTTGTTTTCTTCTAATATTTCTAGAGTTAAAGAATACTGTGTATTTTATATCTTTATTTTTAAAGATATTTTCTTTAAACTGTTTATAGATTTTATAGTTCTTATAGCTTTCATCTATTTTAAAGAACATCTCACTATTGATACCATGGGGTACGTACTTAATTACTTTATCTTTTGCTAAATCTCCTAATACTAGTTTATTAATATTAACAGTCTGTTTTGATATACCCATCAGCAAATCGCAAGAATTATAGTAATCTCTATTATATAAAGGAGCTGGATAATCATCCCATATATTTAGGTAACAGATTGGTATGGATTTCCGAATTTCTCTTTCAATAGCAAATAACCAGATCCAGTATCTTGGATCAGTGAAGATCATTATCGCATCTGGTTTCTCGTTAGTGATTAGATGTCTAATAGATTGAGCGTCTCCATAACCACTGTTAGGAATAATATGAACGTAAGGATCTTTTACTCCTGTATTTTTCTCAGTATCTGCTGACAGGTCAAATCTCTTACCTAGTTCAGGATGTTTAATAGCAGCACCCAATTGTACCCAGTTAAACCTATGAGCAGTACCCATTACAATTTCTCTCGCCATAGTAGCGATGCCGGAATGCATTCTTAAATCATCACAGAGCAAAAGAATTTTTTTTCTATCTTTTTGCTTTAAATAACCTTCTCTTTTACTCATCTTACTTTTCTATGTTTATACTTGTAATATTGTGAATACTCTTCTTAAATTCCTTATCAGTAAGATAAAGAAAAATACTACGGGAAGCAAGCTTTTGGAAAGAAAATTTATCTTTTATGCATTGATATTTGAACTCTTGAAATAGCTCATCGTCAATTCGAACGGTAGTTAACCTTTTATCAGAACTCTTCATAACTTATATAATTATATATTTATATATAAATAGGCTTTATTTTACAAACTGGCAGCAATCTTTACACTTACCAAAGGGTGAACCACAGCTATATTCCTTATCTATATACTTACCATTTTCATCTAATACATCTTCTATAAACTTATTCATAGAAGTTAAAACTTGTTTAGTTTTTCTTGGGCCTGCATTAGGTCTAAACTCTTGAACTCTTCTTTGCATTATAGCAAATTCAGCTTCAACAGGAACTCTTCTTTTGACTATAAAGTACTCTACATTTATCTTTTCCTTAGGTACATTGAATTGCCTAGAAAAGAACTCTTTATACAGTACTACTTGAGCAGTTAAATTAGGATTCTTCTTTTGATTATCTCTCCAGCCTGAGGTAGATGTTTTTATGTCCATTATAGTCCATTCATCTACAGCTTTATTATAAAATACTAAATCAACTAGACCTTTAAATTTGACTCCAGGTTTAATGTCTTGATATAGCAGAGTCTCTACTCCAGCTAACATATTGTTTTTAGTGCTGAAGTAGCCTGCTCTCTTCTTTTTCAGAAAATCTAATATATGTTTACCGTCTAACCAAAATTGAGTCAGTTCATCTGGGTTAGAGAAATGTTGTCCTTCCATTTGAGCTCTACCTCTTTTATAAGCTTGAACTATATTAGCATAAAGTAACTCATCTAAGTTAATACTATTAGCTGTTTTAACAGAATCGTGGTACATTACTGTTAACCACTCTTGTATAGTTTCATGCATTGCAGTACCAAAGCAAGTATAAATGTTTTGAGTAAAAGGGACTTCGTTTCTTAAGTACATCAGTTCCCAAAGCTTAGGACATTTATTATAGGTACTCAACGAACTATAAGAGATGTGAGTATTTTTCGAAGGTGATTGCTTGATTTTACTCTCCCATACCTTCTTAACAGGACCTTTTAGTTTTTTTGACATCTAGTCGTTTTTCCAGAGCCCTCTCTTTACTAACTGAGCTATAATTCCATAGTTAGTTACGTCTTGAAAAGTATCTATTATTGTTTCATTTTGTGCTTTACGACCTGATATAATCATATTCTTCCATCTGTTAATTTTATCTGAAAGTCTATACCATAAGCCAGTCATAGCAAACTCTATTTCATCTTCAGTATCTAAATTAGTTCCAGCACTAACATTATGCATTCCGTAATCTAAATGTTTCTTACAAAATAGTTCGAATTGCTCATCAACTATATCTTGATATGCATTATAAATTGTAGGGTACTCTTTTTTCATTACTTCCCTAGCAGACGGAGGTCGCTTGGCGGTCATGATTTCTCTATCACTCATATAACTTATTTATTTTAAAATGTTTCTACTATCCTTTAAGTACCTCTCCAGGATTATCATCAGGGAAATATCTACCTAATGTTTCTAGTTTATCATCAGCATCGACAAGTAATTGAAGAGACTTAGAAGCATCTTCTAAAAAATCATCTGCTGTATGATCACCTATTCCTACTGCATCTACAGTAAGTAACTCTAGCGCCATTAACGCTTTTGCTTTATCAGCTTTAGCTTGAGCCTTTAAAGCTTCTATAACTTTGTATTGTGCCATATTATAATATAGTAATTAAAATGTTAATAAACAACTTTTACATGTAGTTTATTGTGTTGTCTGGATCTTTAGTAATATATCTCTGTACAGGAGTTTTAGGTACTGTAACTATTTCTCCGCTTTTTAACCTGATAGTCCATTTACCTAATTTCTTACTTAAGACTTTGTCTATGTTATTTTGTAAATAACTATACTCATCATTTTCTTCTTTAACTTCTAATTCGTTTATACTGTCTTGTAATCTCTCTTTATTAATTTCAGAAGAAGTAAGGTGTTCTGTATCATCCCATGGTTCGAATTCATCATCTTTCAGTACATCTACTATTTCTTCTTCATCAACAAACTCACCGTATAAATTTTCCTTAGGTCTTGCTTTATCAAAAGCAAAGTTAGCTGCTACTACCAATGATATTGCTAGTGGATCAAATACAAAAATTATAATGAGCAGTAATATATTAATAATCTTATCCATAGAAGTATCTGTCAAACCAGATAAGTACTGTAAAGGCCCTAATTCTCCTACCGTATCCGCATTATTTTGTAGATCTAATATCTGTAGTTTAAACTTCTGTAAGCTATCGGCAGCTACTGTTCTTTTCTCATTAACGCTTTTCCTATTTTCTTCTTCAACGGATATACGGCTTTGAGCCAAACGTAACTCAGCAGTGGATATTGTGGATCTAACACCGCCCACAACCGATGTGTCCCGTACTTGTATTGATGATGCCTTAGCATTACTGAGAGTGCTAATGTTGTTAGAAATTCTTTCAAGCTCCTGATCAAACCTGATAACATCGTCTTCATAAAACTTAGCTTTATTTTCTAAAAATTCAATTTGATTTTGCTGTACTGTTAGTTTTTGATAAGTTTCTTGATAAGCTGCACTTAAAAATCCATATATACCCATACTAGTAATAAGTACTAATATGATTGCTGCCACAGTAAGATACGTTCTTAGAAGCTTATTTAAGGTATTCCAATACTGGTAAAGAAGAGAGGCTATAACAAGTTTAGATACTTCTAATGAACCTGCCATTATTATTACTTCGAAAGTAGCCCCGGCGAATAATTTACTCAATCCACTAACTGAATAAAATGCTGCTGATGCAGACACTGAAAGAGCAGATAACGCAATTATACTCGGAAAAGTATATCTCTGTATAGTTTTTATCATTTTACAATTAATATGCCAACAGCTGCAAGGCCAACATAAGTACCTATTTTGTATAATTTAGCTTGGCGTTTAGATCTTTTTAAAGCGATTTCCAATTCTTCAGATAATCTAGCTTGAGTATTATACTTCTCTTGCATAGCTAGTATAGTAGAATCGTAATTATTAATCTGGAACTTTAAGTTAGTAACTAAATCTGTTTGAGTAAGAAGTTTATTATTAGTTTCAGTTAAAAGCAATTGCATAGTATTAATCTCTTTACCAAAGCCATCTCCTTTCAGTAAATCTTTAATTACTAACCGAGCTACTGGTTTAGTTATTTGTATCTGTGTTGTGTCCTTCGAGGATGTGTTTGTAGCGTTCTGCGAAAAAACGCTCAAGCTCATCATCACCAAAGAAGTCAACAGAATCAATTTTTTGTTGAGTTTCATTTTTTATAACTATTATAGTTTTATTTAAGCTATTAATCCTAGAATCATATTCTACGAGTTTTACAGATAATGAATCAGCTTCTAACTTCAATTCACTATTATAAACATTTATAGAATCTATTTTTTGCTGTAATATATTTATTTCAGTCTGATAAGATTCTATATCTACATCTATATCTCCTTTACCGAAAATAACATACCCAACTCCTATACCTAGTATAGCCCAGAATAAGTATGTTTGTAATTTCCTAGTCCACATATAACTAATATAGTAAATTTATTTTTATTAGGCAACTATATCTTTACTTTCTATTAAAGTATATGTAAATGAGTTACCCCAAGTATCTTTTGCGTTATTAGCAATCTCCATAAATAATCTAAAATCATCATTTGCAGCGATTACTTGGCAACCTGCAGACCATTTATCTATTTGAGTTGATGTCTTACCTTCCCATTTTGTAGCTCTATGAATATTAATTCCATATATACCTTCATGTACGTTTTCTTCTAATAAATCGTACTTTCCGTCTTTATTATTATCTCTATAAACTTTTACAGGTTTCTGTTGTCTCAATGCTTCGTACTTCCCTTGGTGTAAACCAATTTTATGAGAACTTCTATATTGGCCCGGTTTTAGAATAGCGACGCCATCTTTGTTTAGTAAGTTCTTTTCCCAATGTGAACCTGGATCTGTAGTTGCTCCAAAGCAGTGGAACTTTTCTTCTCCATTAACATTATAAGAAACTGTAAGACAGTCGTCAAATTTATTAGTAACTACTCCTTGAGTATCAGAGTTTCTAACTCCTACAATATTTAAATTGTAGTTTCCACTTTCAAACCACTTATACCCTTTTGCGGTTACAGCGTCTTTAATTTGTTGTCTAGTATAGCAATCCATAATTTAATATATTAATTTCCTTTTCCTTCTAAAAATCCTTTTTCGTACTGTAGTTCTTTTTCTATATCTACAATTCGATCTTCTAATTCGTTAATTACTTTAATTTTCTTATCTAACCTTTCGTGTACTGTGGATAGTTCTGCTTGTAAAGCAGTAAACTGAGCAAATATGGTTCCGGCGGCAAATATAAATCCTAAAAATCCAACAACTATTGACCAGTTATTCGCTAAGAATTTATTGATGTTCATTTCTTCTTCGTTCACGGTTTAATATTCTTTGTATATAAATAGGTACTAATTCTTATCTTTATCTAATCTAAAGTATATTGAACCTCCTATATATGGTCTTAATTTACTAACACCTGTTTCAACATCTAATAAGTCATTTCTAAATCCTACCTGTAATCCAAACATTTTATCGCCAGGTGCTTTATATAGTAATTCTACATTAGAACCGCTAAACCAATTATCTTTATCGTAATGATATCCAAATCCTAGGAAGAGTTTCTTTTGAGGAGGTCTCATTACTTCTACTATTCTATCTACAGGTCTATCTCTATAGACAGTTTTAACTATTTCAATTGGTTTTTCTATTATTAGCTCTTTGATTAGAGTGTCTATTTTTATCTCAGTTATATATTTAGGAACATATATCTTTTTCTCTATTATATTATCTATATATACAGTATCTACAATAGTCACAGTTTTCTCTGTTTCTACTACTTTAACTTCCGGAGCCCTATAGTACTGATTAAAGTACCCTATTGCCCAAGCTGCTATTATTAAAATAATAATTACTACTATATGTCTTTTTTTCATATCTATAAATATTAAAGTGGTATTTTGGAACCTATCATAAATGAATTCATAATTGGAACAAATTCATTACTACTGTAAATTATCGTCCATCCTACATTAAATGAAAATGTTTTTGTAACTGATACTGTAAATGAATTAGCTAATATTCCTATTAAATCTTTACTTACTGCACCGAATGCTGGGGTGTCGCTTGTTTGTTGAATATACGATATTGGTGATTGAGCAACTATCAATGCTGGAGCATAGTTAATTCTTCTATGTAATTGTACTGCGTTAGTATATAATAAGTTGTAGCCTAATGAAGCCATATTTGGAAGCTTTTCACCAAAGTTATCTTTACCGAACATGTAGGCATAGTTAATACCTAATCCTATAGTCCCGTACTTACCCATAGGTTTCATCCTACTTAAGGATATAGAAGTAGCATTCATACTATAATTCCTCATATAAGAAACATTTATTCCATCCACCCAGGTAACAGCATAATTTTCATTTAGAGAAACTTTAGACCTACCTAAAGAAATACCTACTTGTTTTAAGTTATCATATACTTGAAGAGTAGCTGTGTTAGTTATATCACCATATATCGATGCTTGTGATGCTCCAACACTTAGTACTGTATTGTAGTTTAAAGTTAAAGCTTGTTGTTGTAAAAGGTCTGCTTTTAACTGTATAGGCATAAATCTTTTTTGTTTCTTCTTCTCCTCTTCCTCTTCTTCCTCAGATTTTTCTTCCTCTTTATCTTCTTCCTCTTTATCTTCTTCCTCTTTATCTTCTTCCTCTTCCTTATCTTCCTCTTTATCTTCTTCCTTTTCTTCTTCTTCCTTACTTTCTTCTTCCTTTTCTTCTTCTTTTTTTTCCTCTTCTTTGGTCTCTTCTTCTTTAGCCTCTTCTTCTTTGTTTTCTTCTTTTTTTTCTTCATTAGAACCTTCGCTTTCGCTTTCTCCAGATCCTTCTTCTTCTCCACCGGAATTGCTATCATCACCTCCAGAATTATCATCCCCGCTGTTTCCTTCTCCTTCTCCACCGGAATTGCTATCATCACCTCCACTAGAGGATCCTCCATCGTCTCCACCAGAATTAGATCCATCTCCTCCACCATCTGAGCCACCGGAAGAACTGCTTCCATCTCCACCACCATCAGAACCGCTGCTTGATCCACTGTTATTTGAATCGCTTCCTCCTGATGATGTGTTTCCGGAATCACCTCCTCCAGTGCTTGATGACGAACTTGATGATGATGAACTACTAGATGTACTACCAGTAGAAGTATTAGTTGTACTAGTAGCGTTATTTGCTGCGTTTTGTGCGTTTTGAGCTTGAGCAGTAGCTGAAGAGCAGGGTGATAAAGCTTGCCACCAGGCATATTTTTGAGCTAACCACTGTTGCAATTCTCCGTTTATGTACTGTTGGTAGGTAAATATTTTAACTTCATCGTAAAAAGCAACCATTGCTGAACCTGTTGCAAAGTTAGCAGATACTATTTGTACTTCCCCAGTACATCTATCGACAAATGTTTGAGTAAAAGTTTGCCCTACTGCTTTAGTAGAACATAAAAGAATAAATATAAATAATAATCTTCGCACATTTAATTTTCAAATATACCTTTCCTTATCATTCTTCCTACTATTCTTGCAGAAGCTGTTTCTAAAGCTTTTCTAGTAGTAACCCCTATAGCTGATTGTCTAAAATTAATTTCTTCTAAATCAGAGAACAATCCTTCAGATTTTTTTACCGTGTTAGCTTCTCCTAATCCACTTCCTACAAAATATGTACCAGTTTCAGCATTAGTAAATCTAACCTGTAAACCTAACCTAGTAGTTTGTTTTTGAGTTACTCCGTCTTTTAACGCAATTACCTCATCTTCAGATACTGAAAAGTCATAAATTTCTATTGTGACAAAATATTTTGCTAACATTATTTTGCCTACTCCGTATATTTCATTTTGAGAAACTCCCTTTCTAGAAGCTACCCATTGGGTTTTCATTCTATCTTTGATTGCAGATTTTTCTTCTACAAATTCAAATCTATTAGTCCAATCCAAATACTCTATTACCATATTGGTAACTCCTAGCCCTATTCTAGCATCTTTTAGTTCAGGCCACATTTCATAAACTACATCTGATGCTGAAATGTTAATTAAAGCGATAGGGATGGTTTCTCCCCAGTAATCAGAAACATCGTCTATAGATTTCTTTTTTTCGAATTCTGCTTGGTATGTTTCTGCTTTTATTTCTGCTACCTGTGCTGAAGAACTCTGTAAAAATAGAAGACTTAACAGAAGTAGTAGAATGAGTATTTTAAATCTTTTTTTCATATTAGTACCCTAATGTATCAAATACACCAAATGTTAAATTAGTAGTATCTACTTCTCCTGATGCCAATCCATATATAATATAGACTATTCCGGTTGTAGCCATTGCTCCTAAAAACCAAGCATAAGCTAAAAAAATAAAGTTTACTACTTTGTACAAAGTTAATTCTCTCATTTTAGTTTTATATTTCATATTAATGTGTGTCCCTTATACTCTTAGGCATCTTCCATCCATGCTTTCTCGACTGCCATGAGTACCAGCCTGCAAGTCCAAAGAAAGAAACTAACCAACCTACAGTTAAGAGTACTGCTGTTGTATCTTGTTCTTGCATTCTACTGCTCAATCCAATAAAGTAAGCATTAAGGTAGACAATCATGCCGACAAACCCATAAAGCTGTCCCCATACTTTCCACCATTCGTTAAATCGTTTAATCATAGTTTTAAATTTATTTTACCAATCAATTTCTTCTTCTTTTTCTTTCTTTTTTTCAACTGGTACTTCCTTTACTACGATTCGCTCTTTCACTACCGGTTGAGTAGACGGTACGTTAATTATAATATTAGGTTGTCTATTAGCTGTAGAATCAACTACTACTTCTTGAACGACCTCTTCTTGTGCAGGAGAAAATAAAGATTCCATATTAGTAACTACTATCCCTCCAGCAGCCGTAATTACAATTCCTATAGTTGTAATTATTTGATTTTTTATTTGACTAAAAAAGCCTTCCTTTTCTTCTGACATTTTTATTAATTTACTGAGAATCCTGTTCTACCTATTACGGAATGATTCTCTGTTGTTAGTTCTAATTTATAAGCACTTTTATCTAAAGAAGAAACATATACTTTTAATATATTATCCCCTTCTTTTCCAGTTACTTTTTCTTGAGATATTAATTCATTACTCATACCATGTCTAATCTTAACTCTATAAGTTCCTGCTTCTGGTAGTTTAACGTTCATACCTACTCTTTCAGTAACGATGTTACTTTCTAATTTTATACCTACTAAATCATCTATTACTAATGTTTCTGGTACTTCATTTACTGGGTCAGGACCTATAATGAAATCATCATCTTGAACACATCCTGCTAAAATTAATAAGCTAAATACTAATACTATTTTTTTCATTTTTATTCTATGTTAAAGTTTACTTTAGTTCCATCAGCTTTAATACCTTCTGTTAATTTAAATGTAATTAAACCTGATGTGTTATTTATTTCTTCGTTAGGAGTAAATACTAATTTATAGGCTACTCCTGTTTTTACTGATATTGCTCCTTCTTGATCTAAAGATCCGATACTTACTCTCGACTGTTCTTCTCTGTGATTAGCAAAATTTGTCATTTCATTTCCTGTATCAAATATTACATTATCTAAAGTTAATATAGAATCATCATACTTAACATTAAACTGAGTACCTACTACTCCTTCTTCTTGTAAGTTAATAGAAAAATGTACTTTACCGTCTACTAATTCAGAAGTTAAATCTATATTAGATTGAATAGGAGTTCTCATTGCCATTGTTGATACACTCATTCTAGCCTGAGTTGATTGAGCTTGTGAGCTTTGTTCTGCAGTAGGTGTATACCCATGAGAAAAATCTACATCTCCAACCAGTGCATGTCCAAAATTAAACGTTTTATTATCATCTGTTGGAGTAAATACAAACTTTTGACCGAAATAATAATCATTAGTTGATATTCCTAACTGTTCTACTCTACCCCATACATCTTTAGATCCATTTGTACTATTAGTAAACCATTCACTTAGCCCATCTATCCCTTGTACATGACCTAAAGCTTGAAATGAATCATCAAAATCTATATTACCTGAGTTGTTTAGTTCCCCAAGAAGGTACTGAATTGAATAATCTAAAGCACTAGAAGAACCTCCTCCAGGTCCATTCCCAGATATAGAAGCGATTGCTTCTTGAAATATAATATAAACATCTGTTACTGTTAGTACATCGTCTAACCATTCAGCATTATCATCTACATCTATTTCTAAGTAGTATTTTTGTCCAATCGTTAGATCTGAAGCGTCTGTAATAATTTCTCCATTAGCATCAAAATTACCAGATTTTATAGCATTACCAGTCTTACCATTAACTCCATCTGCAACATATATTTTATAAGTAAAATCTGTAGCATAATCTGCTTTTGCTGCTGAGTTAAGTTTTATAGTAACTGATCCTGCGTCTACTCCGGTTACGTCCCCCTGGTTTTCTAAATCTATACTAATACCACTAGGACCGACTCCAACATCATATAAGTTATTATCAGCAGTAGAAGTATTATCCGTAGCTTTCATCCAGCTTAATTTAGTTACTTCACTATAATCATCGTAGTTAGTTCCTTGTCTATCTTTTACTCTAAACCTAACTTCTAATAACGTTTCTTGATGAGAAATAGCAGTTCCACTTTCCTGTATGTATATTCTCTCTACTGACCAATCAGCTGATGATATATATGAATCAGCATTACCAGTTACGTTAGTTCTATTTAACCATCCTTGAGAATATTGAAAATCTAAATCTGAGGTGGATTGTGCTACTCCAGCATAAGAGGTTAATGGTACAAATGAATACCCATCCCAATGAGTTAAACTTTTAGAAGCTGATTGGTTATCAGGTAACTTCCAAGTATGATCTATCTTCTGTAAAAGTTTATTATTATATTGATAATCAAATATCATAAAATAAACTCCTTTATCGTCGTCACTTAAAGTATTAAACTTTACAGTGATCGTATCTCCTACTGAAAAAGGAGCTGAATCGGTGTAACTGTGGTCTAGTTTTAGATCCTGACTAAATAAAGTTACGGGTACTAATAATAAAAATAATAATTTTTTCATAATAAGTCGTCAATTATATTTTGACATAGTTTTTTCAGCGCTATGCTCGCTGTTTGTTGATTAAATGTTCCGTCATCTGCAACCATTAATGTAGAGGTAGAAATAGTTTTACTAACACCTTTCTGCGTAGTTCTTTTCTTTACCTTTCCATTCTTTTCTAGTTCACCAATAGCTATGATTTGAGTCAAAGCAACATCTTTATGATAGATGCCGATATTGGTCCCTATATCTTTTATATCAAAAAAGACCAGACGTACGTTTATTTGCGTAGTAGCCTGATCTGATAAATCATAATCTAAGTCTAATAGTAATTCTTCTAGAATATTTCGTACTCCAATAGTGAGGTTTCTGTTACCAGCGAATTTGCCCATACGGATCTCGTTGGTGACCTGACCGACTTTTATAAGACTGTCGTCATTATGTAACTCATTGTTAGAACCCCTTGGTGTTAATAACAAGACACATATAACGAATATCTTAAATACGTTAAGTGTAGCAATTTTCAAATCCTTTGTTTTAAAAAATTACTGCAACCTTTAAGAGTAACGTTTACCGAAAAACTATTATAAAAAAACTATTAGAAAAAACAGTTAAAAGACTGGAGTATTTATTCTCCTTTTTTACCGCCAAAGATCTTCCCTGCTTCTGCGATACCGAAACAGCCTAATGTAATGAATAAAAAAGAGTCGTAGATAAATTCCTGAATTACTAAATCCTTTCCTACGAACCCTGTGATAATATCTGCTGCTGCAAATAGTACCATTACTGCGAATGCAGCAAACCCAACGACTGATTTTTCGTTGATGTCATTATTATCTTTAAAGATGTTACCAAATTTCATACAAATATGTTTTAATTTTTTCATAGTGAAACTATTTTAGGTGTAACCTTCTTTATAATAAATACAACTTCTTTACATAAAAAAGGGCCCTTTTATAAGGCCCTTTCTAAATAAATTTCAATCGTAAATTTCGCTCTGTAATCCGCTCCAAAATCTAGTCAAGTTTCTTGAGCTCTTTTGGAAGAAATTCTGTGTTGACGTGACCACAGTTTTTACAGGCGAAGATGGGGATTGGGATGTAAGCTGGTTGGCTTGTTCCGGTAAGGAATTGAGAAGCTTTTCTGATAACGATTCCTTCTTCAAAGTAAGTTCCTCCACATTCGTCACAGGTAACTCCTGTTGTTTGGCTGATGTCGACATTGATATTTTGCTGCATTATTTAGATTGATGAATTGAATATACTCGATTAATGATATTGCTTTTTGTTAAACTTGAGTCTAACTTTTCACCAAGATCATTTTCCGAGTGTTCTAAGAGTTGTTTTTTAGTCATAGCTCTAAGCTTTGATTTTGTAACCTTGCCTTTTAAGGCGTCAGTAACATCTTTTGCTTCTTCTAAAACATCTTTTAACTCTTGTTTAACTGCTTTAGCCCTCTTTTTTACTTCGGCTGCAGTTTCTTTTACATCTTCAGCGAATTCTTTTACATCCTCAACAGCATCTTCTACTGCATCTGGAATATAGTCTCCGTCTGAATCTGCAATTTTACCTTTTTTAATGAGGTAAATTGTAACACCCACGCCTACTGCTACGAGTGCTAAAATAACTAGGATTGTGTCCATAAACTAATTTTTAATTAATAATTGTGTTTGATATATATCTATATATAAATAGGTCAAAATTTAGGAATCTTCTTTAAAGGTCTAGCCCATTTCCCATATTTTTCCTCCATTTCAAAATAGAAGTCTAAAGTAGTACCGGAAGTTTTTTCAACCTCCTTATCGTACTGGTCTTTAGTCATCTTGAATTCCATCAAGAATGCGTTACGAAGATCGGTAAGTTTCCTAAATTCTTCTTTCTCATGATCTTCTTCTAATCGTTTTTTCCTAGCTCTATCAATAGAACTATTCGAATGCCATACACTGTGATCTATTTCACCGTTAGTAGTAACGGCCTCTAAAAACTTATCATTCATAGTATGTAGTGCTAATTCTATCTCCATAAGATAAGGACCTTGCTCAAAGTCTCCATTAGCAATTCTATCTCTTAAAGGATGTCGATTAGTCAAAGGTTTATTCTTAGGAGTATAACTTCTCCACCACATAAACCTATCATAGGGTTTTTTAAAATAACGTTCGCCTAATTTCTTTTCAATCCACTTTCTAGACCATTTAGGCTTAAAAGGGACCTTAACCATTATTTAACTGAGTATCGTAAATATTAACTGCTTCTCTGATATCTTCTATATCATACTCAACAAGAATTCTAAATGCTTTTTTAGAAGGCTTTACCTTCTCATTAGGATCAATAACTCCTTCTTCTACTAATTCATGGTATTTTTTAACCGTATCACTCATAACTTTTATTTTTATGTTTTACCTTACGTGTGTATTTCGAATCATCACCGTGATCTTTCTGTATCATTCTTCGTCGTACCAGCTGGCTTAGCTCCCTTGGGTTGTACTTCTCCGTCCCGATCGTCTCGCGATTTTTCCTCGTTCCACTCATCACTAAAATATATAAATTCGATTTCCGACATATAATATAAATATACGAAAAACCACGCAGAGTACCAACCAAACTTAATAAAAAAAACCCGGTACGTCTAATATATTGCCATATATGTCCAATAAAAAACCCCTCCGTTTCCGGAAGGGCTTCGGTCTAGAGCGGTTAACTCTAGAGAGGTACTTAGTAGAATTCGCGCGTGGCGACTTCGTCGGAGAGGAAAAACGCCCCCTACCTCGTTGCTTCCATATTCGCTTTCTTGTAAGGTGTAATTAATTTCTTAATCTCACCTGCTGCTTTTCTAGCTCTTGCTTGAGAAGCTTTAGTTGTACCTTCATGGTTCTCTTGTAGAGTATTCATATGCTCTACGATTTGTTCAAATAACTCGTCTTTATTCATAATTTTAATTTAAATTTACATCATCATTGAAGGATCGATCCCTTCTTGTTCGTTTTTATTAGGTCTATTTGATACTACTGCTTCGGTTATTAACATAGTACCTGCAACTGAAGCAGCATTTTCTAATGCTAACCTGGTTACTTTAGTAGGGTCAATGATCCCTTCATCAAACATATTTACTATGCTTTCAGATCTAGGGTTATAACCTTCCCATAAGTTTCCTGATTCTTTGATTGCTTCTTCAATATCTCCTATTCTTTCATTATCGTACCCGGCATTATCTAAAATTTTAAAGAATGGTTGTTCAATAGCAGATATTACTATATCACATCCGGTCTGGTCTTCTTCAGATAAGTTACCGATTTCATCTACAAGCATTGTTGAAGCGTTAAGTAGGGCAATTCCACCGCCGGGTAAAATACCTTCTTCTAATGCAGCTTTAGTAGCATGCAATGCATCATCAACACGGTCTTTCTTTTCCCTCATTTCTACTTCGGTATGCCCACCAACGTATACTATTGCTACTCCACCAATAAACCTTGCTAATCTATCTTGTAGAGTTTCAATTTCATATGGAGATTTACTTTCGTCAATCTGATTTTTAAGTTCTTCTACTCTTTCTTCTATTTTATCTGCTGATCCTTTAGCGTCTATAATAGTAGTAGTATCTTTAGTAATAGTAACTTTATTAGCTTCTCCAAACCAACTAGATTGAAATTTATCTAACTTCATAGCTTTTTCTGTAGAAACTACAGTTGCGCCAGTTAGTACTGCTATATCTTCTAATATTGCTTTTTTTCTGTCACCGAACTCAGGAGCCAGTACCGCGGCAACTTGTAGGTTACCTCTCATCTTATTAACTACTAAGGTAGATAACGCCTCTCCCCCAATATCATCTGCTACTATAAGAAGACTCTTACTTTGAGAAGAGCATGCTTCTAAGATAGGGAGTAATTCTTTAACTTGATTTAACTTTTTATCTGTTAAAAGAATTAACGGATTTTGAAGAACAGCTTGCATTGAAGCATTGTCGGTAACAAAATAAGGAGACTTATAACCTCTGCTAAATTGCATTCCTTCTACTGTTTCCAGATATGTTTCTCCTGTTCTCGACTCTTCAATAGTAACAACACCATCTCTACCCACCTTGTCCATGGCTGTGGAAATCAACTCACCTACTTCAGTGTCGTTGTTGGCAGATATAGTAGCTACTTGCTTGAGCTGTTCTTCATCCGTAATGTCTTTTGAATTTTCTTCTAAAAAGTTTGAAACTTTTTTTACTGCTTTATCAATACCTCTTTTAATATCTACTGCGTTCTGACCTGCTTTCATTTTATCTATACCTTCAGAAAGAATAGATTGAGCTAGTAAGGTAGAAGTGGTTGTACCATCCCCTGCTTGATCAGCAGTCTTTATAGCAGCTTGTTTAACAATTTGAGCTCCTATATTTTCTACTTTATTTTTTAGTTCAATTGATTTTGCTACCGTAACACCATCTTTTGTAGATACCGGGTTACCTTGTTGCTGTTCAATTATAACATTTCTACCAGCAGGTCCTAAGGTTGCTGTAACTGCTGATGCTAATTTATCTACTCCATTAGCTAAAGTATTTCTTGCTTTATTTGAAAAAACTAATTTTTTACTCATTGTCTTAATTATTTAATTGATGCTAAAATTTCTTTATCTGCGGTAATAAAATACTCTTCTCCTTCAAAATCAATTCTAATAGAACCAATTTTCGGGATAAGGACAATATCCCCAACTTTAGCGTTAACTCTAATAAATTGACCAAATTCGGTTTGACGTCCAGGTCCTACAGCAATAACTTCCCCCATTTCAGGTCTCTCTTTTCCTAAATCTGGGATTACGATATTACCGTACATTTGTTCGTCTTCTTCGATAGGTTTAATTATAACTCTATCGTTAAACGGTGTAAGTGCTTTTGACATATATAACTTTATTTAATATTAATATAAGTAAAAAAATGATAAGATCAAACTCGAGAGCAATAAATTTTAGCTAATTTTCAAAGTTTTTGGCTCTGAACCTTTAGCAAAAGGAATAACAACTTTCAATAGTCCGTTTTTAAATTCAGCTGTTGCTTTACTTAAGTTAAACTTACTATCGATTTTCCAACCTAGATTAAAAGATCTTTTAGCGATACCTTTGTAGATAAACTCACCTAAATCTTCTTCATCTGGTTTATTGTAATTGACTCGAATTATGTTACCCTCAATAAGAATTTCGATATCCTCTTTAGAGATTCCAGTACAAGCAATGTCTATTCCTAGACCGTTGTCTCTTTCGTAAATATCTACTGGGTGGGGTAATTTGGACTCTAGTACTGGTCGGAATTGTCCAGCGTCCTTGAAAAAATTTCTGACTAAAATGTCGAACGGATTACGTTCATTAATAAATGTATTCATATCATTAAAATTTGTGATGTCCTAGGATCATCGGGTTAAAAATAAAATAAAAAAATCGCTCTCGAGTTGACCTTTTCATTTAATATAAATAGGTTTAAAATAACTTTTAATTATATCTGCCGTAACTAATAGATGACTTGACAGGATTTTTATCTATATTAAATAGCGGATTATGTTTTCTAATATAATTTCCTTCTTTTGTTTCGATTTCTTTTTTTGAACATTCGTAGGGGTCTATTATCCAGGAGAATTTCCAATCTTTTCCATGCTCTCTTAAATACCTTCTAAATTTGGTCTCATGACCATCCGGGTATTTAAAGTAGTTCCTATGGTTACTTTCTAATTTCCCTAAAGTAATTCCTGATGATCCTATATATGCTAGGACTCCTTTATCAGTTACGCATTTATATATTCCGTTTTTCATATTTACATCTTAATGTCCATCTCTCCAGTTATCTGATATCTCTGGAGGTGCTTTAAGAGTTATTCCAGGTAGTTGAGTAGTAGTTTCCATTATCTCTTGAACGATAGGAGCAAACATATCTACATCTTTCTCATTACAGTTAATAATCAACTGGTCATGTACCTGTGCTTGACACATAGCATCAATACCTAACTCTTTAGCTTTTCTATTAATCTTTAATGCAGCTCTATTTACTACCGCTGCTGCTAAACTCTGGAGTTGGAAGTTAAGACAGTTATTCAATCCATTACGGTAGTCTCTATAAGCTTTTAATACTTGATCTCTTCCATAAGTAACTTCTAATTCTTTTCTAAACCTCCAATCAAGCATTCTATCCTGAAATTTAATATAAGTCTTTTGAACTTTAGGTAAATGTCTTACCCTTCCAACATAATTTTTTATAAAGCCATGAGCTTTGACTTGCAATCTAGAGTTTTCTCTCCACTCTTTAAGTTGAGGGAACCCATCTAAGTAACCTTTGATAAGATGCTCTGCAGTTTTTTGATCTACTCCTAAAGTCATTTTAAGAGCATAAGCTTCCATACCGTATGCAACTCCTAACGAATAAGCTTTTGCTTTATTACGTTTAACAGGATCTAACTTCTTAAGGTAATTAGGAGCTTTCTTATCTGCAGATACTCCTTCTAGCCCTTCAGTTTGAATAGCAACATACGAATAAAAGTCCCAACCGTT
>VMHT01017731.1_pt1 | contig 18868 bp, 23 predicted proteins | sample 4693611 | NCBI WGS metagenome assembly VMHT01 (sample SAMN12280063, study PRJNA550983) | marine metagenome | isolation source: seawater sampled from same location over 5 years 0.02-0.2 micron viral filtrate | place: USA: collected off the coast of southern California halfway between the port... ...
GGATTGTGTTAGTGCATCTGTGGTAGGTAGTGATGTATTAGTTGGGGTAGCTGTGTTGGGTACGTCATTGGCAGAGTCTCATAAGAAGTATCTCTCACGATTCTCAACAGCAATCATAGCACTCGACCCTGATGCCTTACCTAAGACATTATCGTTTGCAAAAGAATTGAGAGGTTACGTACAAGACATTAAAATAATTAGATTGACAGATGACTTAAAATATCGTAAGGAATCTGATATGGAAAAACTATTAACCCTAACCCCAAAGGAGTAATAACATGGAACTATCGTTAATAAGAAGTCTTATGGATAAAACATTCTATGATGACCACAGAGGAGCAAAGTGTCCTGATAGGTTATTCAGTAAGGATGTTCGTAAGATTAAACAGTCTCTCGACAAAGCTATGCATACATATGAGAGAACAGTAACACCTGATGAGATTGAAGCATTGTTTATGTCTAACAATCCATCAATGACTACTGCACAGAAGCAAGCATACTCTGCTCTGTTTGCTAACATCAAGAAGGAGCAACCACTTGGAACAGACATTGCACAGGAAGTACTATCTAAATTGTTTCAGCAAGTTGTTGGCGAGGACATTGCCAATCTTGGGTTTGACTATGTTAATGGTGCTAAATCCTCTCTTGAACCCCTTAGAAATCTTCTTGAGATGTATGGGGATGATTTTACACCTAACCTTAACATAGAATGGGATGACATTACTATTGAGACACTTCTAGCTAAGAATGACTTAGAAGCTAGATGGACATTCAACATACCTACTCTGACACGTAAGGTAGATGGTATCAACGCAGGTCACTTGATTGAGATAGGTGCTAGACCCAATACAGGTAAGACATCATTTCATGCATCGTTGATTGCAAGTCCAGGCGGTTTTGCACATCAAGGTGCTAAGTGTGTTATCCTATGTAACGAAGAAGGTTATCACAGAGTTGGTGCAAGATACTTGACGGCTGCCACAGGCATGACTGTTCACGATGTCAAGAATAATCCTAGTGAAGCACAGGCAAGATACAAGCCTGTCTTTGATAACATAAAGATACGTGATGCATCCGATAGAGATATGGCATGGGTCGAGAGTGTGTGTAAGGCATATCAACCTGACATACTAGTACTAGACATGGGAGATAAATTTGCAAGGACAGGTGGATTTGCTAGACAAGATGAAGCACTCAAAGCTAATGCTATACATGCTAGACAGATAGCTAAATCATACAACTGTGCAGTTCTTTACATGTCACAGCTATCTGCTGAAGCTGAAGGTAAGATTGTATTGAATCAATCCATGATGGAAGGCTCACGTACAGGTAAGGCTGCTGAAGCTGACTTGATGATACTGATAGCAAAGAACCCACAAGTAGAAGGACAAGACGAGGAAGATATACAGAGACATCTTAATGTAGTTAAAAATAAGTTATCAGGTTGGCATGGTTCAGTTCATTGCGAACTTGATTATAGGACAGCGAGGTATACAGCATGAAGCTGACGTTAGACGTAGAGAATACTGTCACACATAGGGGTGGCAAGCTACATCTAGACCCATTCGAGGAGAATAACAAACTCGTTATGGTTGGATGTTTGACTGATACAGGCAAGGAGTATTTGTTTAGAGATGACTTCACAGGTGTGCAGGAATTACTAGACGAAGCTACAATCTTGATTGGTCACAACATTGTTCATGACCTATTGTGGTTGTGGGAATGTGGATTCAAATATGATGGTCCTGTCTTTGATACAATGCTTGGTGAATACATCTTGCAACGTGGACAGAAAGAACCGTTATCACTAGAAGCATGTGCTATCAGGCATGACTTAGACACTAAGAAACAAGATACAATGAAAGAGTACTTTAAGAACAATGTATCTGTGGATGAGATACCACCACAAGAGTTATCTGATTATCTGTCTGCTGACTTGAAAGCTACACAACAGTTAAGTGATTCTATCTACAGAAGATTGAACACAGTAGAGAATGCTAGTCTGATGGAGACTGTTATCTTTACTAACCAAGTAGCTATCTCACTAGCTAAGATATATCAACGTGGTTTTACAGTTGACAAGAATGCCTTAGATTCAGTACGTGTTCAATTTGAACAAGAGAAACAAGATATAGAAAGGAGACTAAACAAACAAGTAAAAGAACTCATGGGTGATACACCTATAAACTTAAACAGTCCTGAACAGATGTCGTGGGTCATATATAGTAGAAAGCCTATTGACAAATCTTTGTGGGCAAACGACTTTACACCATACATGGATGTGACAGATTACAGGAAGATGGTAGCTAGTAAGTCTAACATTGTTTACAAAACAAAAGCAGAACAATGTACTGAATGCTCAGGAGCAGGACACATTAGAAAGGTAAGGAAAGATGGAACACCTTTTGCTAGACCTACCAAATGTAGTGCTTGTGACTCTAGTGGCTACCTATTTGTGCCTGACAAGCATGTGGTAGGTGGACTCAAGTTTAATGCACCTAATGCTAAGTGGGTTAGTGCCAATGGTTTTAGTGTCAACAAGACTAATCTAGGTACGTTATATACAATGGCTAAACATAAGAATATGACTAATGCTATGAACTTCTTGTCAGACTTACAGAGACTATCAGCATTAGATACTTACTTATCTTCTTTTGTTGAAGGCATACAAACACACATCAAGCCTGATGGCAAGTTGCATGTAAGACTACTACAACATAGAACTGCTACAGGCAGGTTTAGTGGAGCAGACCCTAACATGCAGAACATGCCTAGAGGTGGTACGTTTCCTGTAAAGAAGGTATTCGTATCACGTTGGAAGGGTGGCAAGATACTTGAAGCTGACTTTGCACAACTAGAGTTTAGAGCAGCTGCATTTTTATCACAAGACCAAACTGCAATGAAGGAGATAGAAGATGGATTTGATGTTCACAGTTATACTGCTCGTGTTATTAGTGATGCTGGTGAAAAGACTTCTAGGCAAGAAGCGAAAGCACATACCTTTGCACCACTCTACGGAGCAACGGGATTTGGCAGGACACCTTCTCAGGCTACATATTATAAACACTTCACAGACAAGTACAAAGGAATCGCATTATGGCACACCCGATTGGCTAAGGAAGTTATGAATACAGGTAAGATAAGGATACCTTCAGGTCGAGAGTTTGCCTTCCCTGATGCCAAGAGATACTCAAGCGGTAAGATAACACACTTCACGCAGGTTAAGAATTATCCTGTACAAAGTTTTGCTACTGCCGATATAGTTCCTCTTGTGCTGATGCACATAGATAAGCTAATGTCTTCATTACAATCTTGTGTTGTTAATAGTGTACATGATTCCATAGTGATTGATGTCCACCCCGATGAAGAGCATCAAGTATTGTCTGTCTTAAAGTCAGCTAATGAACAACTACTAAGTGTTATCAATACTAAGTTTAATATAGATTTTAATGTGCCATTATTATTAGAAGCAAAAATAGGTAATAATTGGCTTGACACCAAAGACGTTTTGTGATATAACAATAAAACTTTCATAAAGGAGAAAATATAAATGAGTGATTTAGTAACTATTGATACTTCCAATTATGCCGCAATGGCAAAGGCTATGGGCATAGCAGGAGAGAACACTTCTACAGATAAGAAGTCCAATACTCTGCCAAGGTTAAAGATAAACCATTCACCTATTATGGGTGAAGCAGAAGTACAAGGCAAGTCTATGAATGTAGAAGTTGTGCAAGGTGGCACATATAAGTTGGATATACCTGACGATAAGGCTGTATATTCATCTTCAGCTACCATAAGACCTTTCATACAGAGATTTATGTACAAAAGGTTTGTTAAGAACATGAATGCGAAGCCTGGTGAGCCTATGGGCACGTATCATAAAACTCTTATGGCAGATAATCTCAATATAGACCTAAAAGATAATCAAGGTGGGTTTAATTGTGGTAAGCCATCAGGGTATATTCAAGACTTCAAATCATTACCTGAGAAGACACAGGAGCTTATTAAGCAGATAAAAAGGGTTCGTGTTGTATTTGGTTTAGTTGACTTAGTTAATCCTGTTGATGAAAAGGGTAATGGAGTTGAGATAGACAGTCAACCATTTATATGGGAGATTGATAATAGGGATGCCTTCAAGATAATGGCTATGCCTTTTACTAAACTATCTCAAATGAAGAGACTACCTGTTCAGCATAATGTGACACTTGGTACAGAGGAGAGAAAGTTACCAAATGGTAATTGTTTTTATCTTCCTACTGCAAGTTTAGATATGTCTAAAACCATTGACTTATCTAACACAGACCAAGAAATGTTTGCTAACTTTCTAGCTTGGGTCGAAAACTACAACAGTTATATTATCAGTGAATGGGATTCTAAGGCGAATCACCACGATGAAGAGGACAACTCTGTAGTCAATGACTTCATAGATATCGAAGAAGAGGTAGCCTAATGCAACACCGTGGCGAATTGGCGATTAGTCAGTACTTAGAGAATGCTTCTAAGGGCTTGACATCAATGAGTGATGAGACTATTAATCGTGTAGGCGAAGAAATAAAGCAAGCACTCAAACGTCAGTTTGCAGGTGGTAATAAGCGAGATGGGTTTAAGTTGCGTATGTCTAATATTGGCAGACCTTCCTGTCAGTTATGGTTTGAGAAGAACAAGCCTGAGACTGCGTTACCTAGACCCACTACGTTTGTTATGAACATGATGATTGGTGATATAGTTGAGTCTGTATTCAAGGCATTACTAACTGAAGCTAATGTGTCTTACAAAGATAGTGATACTGTAGCCCTTGACATTGACGAAAAAACTACTATATCAGGTTCATACGATTTAGTTGTTGATGGTGCAGTTGATGATATTAAGTCTGCATCTGATTGGTCTTACAAGTATAAGTTTGATTCATATGAATCGTTAGCATCAGGAGATAGCTTTGGTTATGTCGGACAGCTTGCAGGTTATGCAAAAGCATCAGGCTACAAAGCAGGTGGTTGGTGGGTTGTAAACAAAGCCAATGGTCAGTTTAAATACGTTCCTGCTAATATTGATATGGATAAAGAACTTGACAAAGTAAGGAATACTCTTAAGGCAGTTGAATCGGAAAAGCTAGTACGGTGCTTTGAACCTGAACCTGAAACCTTTAGGGGTAAACCTACAGGTAATATGGTTCTAAATAAAAACTGTACATTTTGTTCATATAGACAATCTTGTTGGGAAACTCTTAGAGAATTACCTGCACAGATGTCTCAGGCTAAAGAACCTAAGATGGTTCAATATGTTAAAATGAAAGGAGAATAACATGAGTAAGTCAATAGATGAACTAAAAGCTAACATTGAAGAAATGGAAAAGCAACTAGCAGAAGCTAAGAAAGAATATCGTGAACTACGTACAGCAGGTTTGCGAGATGCTATGGAAGCTAGAAAAGCAGCTGATGAAGCAGTCAAAGAAGAACTAAAGAACTTAGGGTATACAAATACTTATTCGTATAGTAATCCATTTATTTCTTGGCGAAACTTCTAGGTGTCTCCTCATAAGATAAGAAGAGATGCTATAAAGCATGGGTATAGGAGTGGGTTAGAGCATACTATCTCACTCTACCTAACTAAGTTGAAACATAACTACGATTATGAATCAATCAAGATAGAGTGGGAAGACCTAGCCTATCGCACCTATACCCCTGACTTTATATTAAACAATGGAATTATAATAGAAACTAAAGGAAGGTTTCTAGCTATAGATAGAAGAAAACATTTAGCTATACAAAAGCAACATCCAAACTTAGATATCAGATTTGTATTCACTAATAGCAGAAGTAAACTAAGAAAAGGTGCTAAATCTACTTATGGTCAATGGTGCGACAAACATGGTTTTAGATACTACGACAGGATAATACCTGAAGATTGGCTTAAAGAAAAAGGCAAAAACAAACATCCCAAATTTATTAAGTTTGCAGGGAATAAAGTTAGGAGAATCAAATGAAGAACATACTAAGTAAAATAAAACCAGAAGATTTTGTAATAGGCATCAGACCTGACATGGATGAGAATAACGTATGGACAGGAGAGATTCATATGAGTATTGTAACAGATAAAAATAATCCCCTAGATGATGATGACTACTACTCACTTCTTGCTTTCTGCAAAGTCATTTGTTCATCTGTTCCTGCTATGGAAGAAGATGATTACATAAGAAAGAAATTAGAAGATAAGGCTATTGAGTTTGACGAGTATACAGATGCACCCCAAAAGAAAAAAGGAAAAGTTGTTGACAAACAGGGCAATGTTGTGGTATTGTCCTTTGATGCAGAGACTAAAGGCAATGCATAATGTTAAGGCATATGGAGTATATGAAACGAATGGCAAGTAAATTAGATAACGAAGAAGACACAGTTAAGTATTTAAGTGGTTCTAAAAAGGAAGATATGGTTAATCACCCTGCTCATTATAATAAAGCAGGTATAGAAACAATTGATGCAATTGGAGCAGCTACCAATGAAGGCTTTAAGTATTACTTACAAGGTAATATACTAAAGTACATATGGAGATACGAATATAAAAATGGTGTTGAAGACTTAGAAAAAGCACAGTGGTATCTCAAAAAACTTATAGAGGTAACCAATGATAAGAGTTAAAATTATGCTTACTCTACAAGTAGACCCTGAAGACTATCCCATACCTTCTGATGGAGATGTCACTGAAGACTTTGAGGACTACATGCATGAGTTGTTTCACGATTTAGAAGGTGTCAAAGTTAAGAACATGAAAATATTAATGGAGTAGAAAATGTTAAATAATTATTTACCAACAGATTATCAAAACTTCATAGCACTGTCTCGCTATGCAAGGTGGAAAGAAGATGAGCAACGAAGAGAGAATTGGGGAGAAACTGTAGATAGATACTTTGACTACATGGAAAATCATCTCAAGAAGAAGCATAACTATAATCTAACAAAAGCATTGAAAGACAAGATATCTGCACAGATAATGAATCTAGGTATCATGCCTAGCATGAGAGCCTTGATGACTGCAGGTCCTGCATTAGATAGATGCCACGTGGGTGGATACAATTGTAGCTATATACCTGTAGATAGCCCACGTAGTTTTGATGAATGTATGTATATACTTATGTGTGGTACAGGTGTAGGTTTCTCTGTTGAACGTGAGAATGTTGACAAGCTACCCATTGTCAATGAGCATTTCGAGAACAGCACTACTATCATCACTGTCGCTGACTCTCGACCTGGTTGGGCAAAAGCTCTACGAGAACTTATTGCTATGCTATACGTAGGTCAAGTACCTACATGGGATGTGTCACAGGTAAGACCTGCAGGTGCTAGGCTAAAAACATTTGGGGGTAGAGCATCAGGACCTGCACCTTTAGTTGAGCTGTTTCAGTTCTGCATACAGAAGTTTAAGAATGCAAAAGGCAGAAGACTATATCCAATTGAATGTCATGACATCATGTGCAAGATAGGTGAAGTAGTCGTTGTTGGTGGTGTACGTAGGTCTGCTCTCATCTCTTTGTCTAACTTAGGTGATGACCAAATGAGACATGCTAAGTCAGGTTCGTGGTGGGAGAATGAAGGGCAGAGAGCACTAGCCAATAACTCTGTAGCATTTAAGGGTAAGCCTGAGATGGGTACATTCATGCGAGAATGGACATCTCTGTATGAATCTAAGTCAGGTGAACGTGGTATCTTCAATCGTAAGGCTGCTCAAGTGAAAGCATCAGAGAATGGTCGAAGAGAAACTGACCACTATTTTGGTTGCAATCCTTGCAGTGAGATTATACTGAGACCTTATCAGTTCTGTAACCTAACTGAAGTTGTGTGTAGGTCTACAGATGACTTAGCAACACTGACAGAAAAAGTACGTATAGCTACCATACTCGGCACATTTCAAGCAACGCTTACAGAGTTTAAATACTTACGTAAGATATGGAAAGATAATACAGAGGAAGAAAGATTATTAGGAGTTTCCCTAACAGGTATCTTAGATAATAATATATGGACAGACGAGATACTAACCATACTAAGAGATGTCGCAGTAGAAACTAATAAGAAAATGGCTAAAGACTTAGGTATACCACAGTCAACTGCTATCACTTGTGTAAAGCCAAGTGGTACAGTTAGTCAATTAGTTGACAGTGCTTCAGGTATTCATGCTAGACACAACAACTACTACATCAGAACTGTACGTGGTGATAACAAAGACCCCTTGACACAGTTTATGAAAGCAAGTGGTATACCAAGTGAGCCTTGTGTTATGAAACCTGATAGCACTACTGTGTTCAGCTTTCCAATGAAGTCACCTTCAGGTGCTATTACTAGAACTGAAATGACTGCTATTGAACAGTTAGAAGTTTGGCTTATGTTCCAAAGACATTGGTGTGAGCACAAACCTTCTATTACTGTTTCTGTCAAGGAAGATGAATGGATGGATGTAGGAGCATGGGTGTACAAGAACTTTGATGAAGTATCAGGCATATCCTTCTTACCATTCAGTGACCACACATATGCTCAAGCACCTTATCAAGATATAGATGAAGCAAAATATTATGCCTTATCACATGAGATGCCTGAGTCAATTGATTGGTCTAAGTTAGCAGACTTTGAAAAGGAAGACACTACATCAGGTGGTAGAGAACTCGCTTGTACGGCAGATGCCTGTGAAGTAGTTGACTTGACATCTAATTAATGTTAGAATCTGCTGAGTTATTATGGTGGCAATGGTGGTTACTTATCGCCATTTCCATCAACACAACTATAAACTTAATCGTGTTCTTTAAAGGTAGGAAACTACACATCAGAGAATTTTTACACCTTAAACCAAAACCAAAGAAAAGGAATATAGAATGAGAGATATGATACTCAATGCAATCAAAACAAAAATGATAGGACAGATGAATGCTCATATAGCTAATATAGAAGTGATGCTAACTAACCCTGTTGGTGCAAGAGATAGAGCAACTGTAATAGATACTATTGAGAAAGAGATGTCTGCACTAGAGCATCTTGATGGAAGAATTACTATTCTAATTAAATATTTTGAAAAGAAAGAAGAAGTAAGAGAAAATAAACAAACTAAAAGTAAATAGGATTAAACATGAATTTAATTGATAGTTTAAAAACACCTGCTAAATTTGAAGATGGAGAGTTGTGGTATGTAAGACCATCAGGAAGACGAGAAAGACTAAGCTCACATGTACGTAAAAATACAAAACGTATGTTTGTTAATGGTGTATATATTCCCACTTCCCATCCACTACATAAACCGGGAAGATATAAATCTCTTGATGATGCTTGGTCACATCAAAAGATAGAGCAAACAAAAGAAGGAGAAATCTATGCTATAACAAATACTGCTTGGATTAATTGGTACAAAATCGGTAAAGCAGTTAATGCTAAAGATAGATTAAATGCTTATCAAACAGGTAGTCCTTTTAGAAACTACGAGTTAGTAATGTCGTATGAAGCCCAAGACAGGCATGTCGCAGAAAGAAGAATACATAAACTACTTGTTAAATATAATTATAATAAAAAGGGAGAATGGTTTTACGTAGAAGAGTTAGACGAACTGAAAGAAATCTTTGACAGGCAGGAGAAAAAGAATGAGAAATAAAAAACCTCAACATATTATCAAACACATGTTTGAAAGGGGTTATGCATCGTTTACAGGCAAGCCATACACAAGAAATGTACGTGGTGCACGAGTTATTATTGCTACGCCACCAAGAAAAGCAAATGTCTTAGAACAAAAGGAATGGACACGTGGCTACAATACTGCATATTTTAATCAGCTAGAAAGGGTAAAGAAGAATGAAGTTAGAAGAAGAAGCGAAGAAATACATGCAAGATAAATTAACTATTGCAGAAGTAATGACTGCTGATTTCTATGAGATGAAAGCAGGACAGACAGCTATCTTTCCTGAACACAAAGCTCTAGAGTATTTAGCTCTAGGGTTAACTAGTGAAGCAGGAGAAGTAGCAGGCAAGGTAAAGAAACTTATACGTGATGGTGAGGATGTGGAAGGCTTTGAGTTGAAGAAGATTGCCATAGCATCAGAGATAGGTGACGTACTTTGGTATTGTGCTATGATGGCTAAAGAGGTAGGTGTTTCATTGGATGAGATTATGAAAGAAAACTTGAAGAAGTTACATGGAAGAAAAGTACGTGGAACATTACATGGGTCAGGCGATAACCGTTAGATGTCTTTCTCGGCAACATTTATAGGTCTGCCATACAAGGACTCTTCTCTGTCGTATATTTCAAGCTGTCCTAGATAAGCTAAAGACTCAGGAGAGTCCATATCTATTACGTTATTTTTAGGCATCACTGCAGCAATTTTTTCTTTTGCGGAATAGTTAAACAACTCATCCATCTCTTTCCCAAAACCGCTTGTGTTTTCTTGTGGTATTTCAGGCTCAAACTCATCAAGTATTTTAGTTTCTGTAACTGTATCTCTCATAGTTTCTAACATAGAAAAGTAAGAGTCATCTGTTAACTCATCAAATTGAGCACGAGGAAATATAGTAGCTAACTCTGCTTCTGATTTACCGTCTATATCATCCAACAAACCTAAATTCTTTTGTAGAGTTCCTATCTGCTCAAAGTTTTTTAATATAGTACTTTTATCCAATTAATCCTCTTTCTTCTCTGCTGTTTTTCTTCCTAAAGCCCATCTCAAAACATTAGTCACTTCACCATTCTGTCTTATAATAGACCTATTTCTATCTGAATATATATCTTTAGCTTCTTTAGGACCTTCATCAACAAAATGTAATATACCTCGTCTTATCATTGCAGTATAAGCTAATTCTATATCCTTCTGTTCTCTAGAAGAAGTTTTTCTCCAGTCAGATATATCCACTTCTGAATAGTTTAATCCAGATTCTTTCGCAAATTGTTCTATATTTTGTCTAGCTTGTTTCTTAGCTCTATCTATTACTTCTTTAGATTTGTTTATTATAAACTTTCTTTTTGATTGTTGGTCTGGTTTTATAGAATACTCATATGTATTTAATAATTTGCCAACTTGTTCGTTGAGATTGTTTTCACTTCCTGCTTGACTTAATATAAGGCGAGTATGTAAATCTATCACAGGATTAGAATCTCTTTTATACACATCATATCTTTGTAGATTAAGTCTTGACATTTCATTTTGTAAAAGATTTTTCGGTTGTCTTTTAGTGAATCCAGCTAATTGTTTTTCAAATGGGTCTATAGCTTGAGGAGAACCTGTTACAAAAGGGTCAGCTTTTGGTGCATCGTATTCTTCTGCACCTAGAAGTCTTCCTAATGCAGTATCAGGACCTATATCAGGTAAAGACCTAAAACCCCTGTTGGCAACAATATCTAAGAAATCTACTTCTGCTCCTTCTGATTCAGGTACATATCTTGACTGTTTATCAAACGGACTATACAAATCCTTAAAAACTGATAGAGGAATCATAAAAGTATTAACAATGTTTCCTACAAATTCTCCTACTATCTTTTTTCCCTTTGAATCTGTAAAATCACCTTCGCCTGTTAAATCATCTGTCAATTTATCTATCGCATATAAACCTGCACCTGTTCTGAATTGAGAACCTGCAGCAGCTTGTAATGCATCTCTCCAATACTGATTATCTGTAAGAGAAATGTCTCTTATATCTCTTTCTCCACCCACATCTGTGTTATTATATCTGTATAAAATGTCTGCTGCTAACATAAACATAGAAAATGGACCATACATAGCTGTGGCGTTAACAAAATTTCCTTGGTCATCTTTAAATTCATTCCATCTAGCATTTTCGCCCTGTTTCTCTCGCCACTTGTAAGCAACATACAACATACCTAGACCTGTTGCTTGTTTTGCAACCCTTTTAGTAAAATTTTCTCTTGCTTCACCCTTTTTAAATGTAAAAAATTCTTTTGCTCCATACTTAGGCTTTACTTTTTTACCTATATTTTCTAAGGGTATCATGCCTAAAACAGGAGCATGGTCATGTAGAAACTTCAATTGATTAGCTATAAATCGAGGAAAGGGTATCACAGATGACAATAAGAATGGAACTTCTCTATGTGTTCGTAGAAGACCTTGTGTGCCTCTTGCTAACAAACCAGTTTCGTCTCTTTTACCATAGAATCCTGACTGATATGTAAACTCTAAAGCATCTTCAATAGCTCCATTTATGGTCTTCTTATCTATTAGATTAAATTTACCTTCTTCAATTATCTTGGCTAAATCTTGACCTTGGTCAGATAATCTTCTTTTTAATGAAGCAGATAACATAGCTTGCTTAAAAAAGTTATCTGATGCAGTGTTTAAAACATTGACTTTAGCACCTAGTTTAGCTAACTTTGACTCACCCCCAGTGGTAGCTGCCAAGTCCGCCGCTTCTCTGAACAATTTTCTAGCTGTGTCTGGCATACCCTGTTCTAGTAGTAGTCTAGTTACTCTTGCTTCATATGGATTGAATGCGTACAAAGCCAAGTCTTTTGCATCTAGAATATCTTTAAAGTTTCTAGTTCCACCAAATACTTTTTGATTTAAAATGTTGTCTATAGTACGAGTAGTCATATCGACTGCCATTCTAAATCCACCTGCAAAGTTATTTCTCATAGTAGTAGCAGGTTGAGATGTCATAAATCCTAATCTAACTCTATCTATGTCTTGAGCTAGTCTCTTACTAAACAGATAACTACCTGCTTTATTAGTGTCAATTATTTCTTTAGCTTCTCTGCCTGTCATTGTAGAAAAACCTTCATCTGATAAACCTTCTATAGCTTTGACTAACTGACTTTGCACATTTAATATTTTACCTGCTTCAGATAATTCTGCTTTATAAACTAGAGAAAATTGGTCTGCTGTTAAATTGTACTCTTGTAGTATTTTATTTACTTGGGCAGTTTCTATATCACCTTCAGCTATAGCTCTTTGTAGAACAGTTGTTATTCTATCTCCTTTTCTGAACTTTAGACCCTTTTTACCTAACGCAGCCTGTATATCTAAAGCTGCTGCAGATATGTTCTCAAATAGTTCTAAAGGTAATCCTGCTTTAAGTGTACCTAACTCTTTTTCTTTAGCTATTTTGTCTGTTAGACCTTTACCTAAAGCTACTTTCTCAGGGTCAAGTGCTTTTAGTTTATCGCTTACGAACTTTTTCTGTTGTATTGTCGCTTTCTCTAATACTGCTTTAGCCTTAGTGTTAGCTTCTTTTGCAATCTTTTCTGATGCAACTTGTGCCACATCTAATTTTTTACTAGCTCTTAAAGCCTGAACTGTTTGACCTGTACCTGCAAGTCCTGATACTGCACCACCTGTAACTGCTGATATACCTGTTGTTAAAGCTATATTACCATAGTCTACTTCATCTTTATAGCCAGACTCAACTTTAGCCATTTCCTGTGCTGTGCCCTGCAGTGCTCCAATACTTCCTTCTACTGCACCACCTCTCAAAACACTTTTCTTAACACTACCATAGAGTATCTTTTTTAAACCTTGTTTAGCAGTCTTTAATCCTGCAATCGTAGCTAATTTACCTGCACCACCTGAAGCTATACCTAAGTATGTAGAAGGAGCAGTCGCTATACCTTGAAAATAGTCTCCCGCAGCATCGAAGAAGCCTTCACCTTCTTTTGTATCATACAACATAGTGAGTCTAGCAAATCTATCTTTTTCTTCTTGATTAATATTCTGTGCATATTGTAAATCACGAATAGCTGTGACTTCATTTACATCCTGATAACGAAAATGTTCCATATAGGCATCATATACATCTTCAGGAGTAGCTAAATCTTCAGGTGAATAACCTTCACGTTTCATTAAAAATGTTTTAGCATCATCAACAAATCCATTGTCAGTTATTAGAACTTCTTTTGTTTGCTCTTCTGGTTTTAGATAGTTATATGTTGCTTTTTGTGATGCTTTTAGCACGTACTAGTTTCCTTTTCGTAATTCATCTATCTTGTCATCTAATTCTCTTTTAAGAGCACTTATTTTAGTGTTTTTCAAAGATGGAATCATATCACTATTATTTATCATGGCAATATTTGCATCAGTCTTTTTTCTTAACTCTGCTATCTTTTCTTCTACTGTTTGTTCTATGTTTACAACACTGCTAACCTTACTTACAGTATCTGTACCGCCTACAGTAGGACTCCAAGACTTAGGAAGAATATTTTGTCCTACAACTTTATTAGCTAAATAATTACCGTTTTCATCTTTTTTTAAACGGACTACAATATCAACCCTAGTTTGGTCTCTACCTTGTGCATCTTTGAAAGTTTTACGAACTTCTAGAGTTTCAGTAAACTGATTTATTAAATTTTCTCTTATTCTAGAAGTGGTTAAACTTGGGTCTGGTCTAGAAGACATTTTATTTTTCTTTGAGATGGCATCAATTTTTAGCTCTAGTGCATTTGCTAAATTTTTAAATAGTGTTGCGTTTTCTTTAGACCCACTAGTAAAAGTATAACCACCATCGCCTCCAACACCAACGTCAACTCCCATATATCCTTTAAGTCGGTCTGCTATGCCTCTTCTTTTTTGGGTAGTAGTTTCATCTTTAGTATCAGCTAATGCTAACATTTGTTTTCCGTATTCACTCATTTCAATTTGAGACAGTGTTTTACGACCTCCTGTATAATCTATATCATCTTCTGCTGTTACCTGCTTTGATTCAACTAGTCTCTTTATTCTATCTTGAGTATTCTTTGTAGTGTCTGCTCCTAAGAAACCACTTAAAAATGTTTGTGTTTTTGGACTACCTAATTTTTTATAGTCCATATTTAGTTTTGTTGGTTCTCCTATCAAGATTTTTGCTAAGTCTTTGTTAGTCATGCCCACTACATTTGTGGAATCAATTTGCTTATACAACTCATTTAAATCTATATTTTTGTACATCTTTCTTACTTGTTGGAACTCTTTTCCCATATTTTGTTCGGCAGCTTTTGCAGCCAACACACCATCCATGCCATATCCAACTAATACGTCTATAGTTTCACTGTTCGTGTTTATTCTTTTTTCTCTGTCTAGACTATTTTTAGCTAAAACTTCGCTAATACTACCTGCCGCACCCTTTACAAATTCATTCTCTGCTTGTGCCGCAGCTTCTTCTTGTCTTTTAAGTTCTTTAGATAATCCATCTAATACATAAGGGTCTTTCTTTGCTAAAAAGTAAGAACCCAAAGCTAATCCTGCTAACTTCATGTATGTTCCAGTTTTATCCACTTTCGCAGGTTCTATAGCAATAGAATCTCCAGTTATATTTTTTACTTCTACATCTTTTTCAGCCATCAACTTCTCCTAGCCATTAAACCTACAGGTATCTCCTCTTGCACTTCTTGCATAGGCTCTTCTTCTTCGACCACTATTTCATCGGATATCTTTGCATCCTCTATTCTTGATATTGCCAATGCCATAGCAGAATCTTTTACTTCTTCTTCTAGATTTCTTTCAATGCCTGTAACATAATCAATTCCAGCACTATCTCCTATATACATTATCATTTCCATTATTATAGGAAGAGCTAGAAGACCTACATCAATGTTATGTACACCATTCATAATATTAGATGTTTGCATAGTATTAGCAATCATTGTGACAGGCATCTTTGTTTCTAATAAATTTGCTGCTTGTTCAACAAATGAATCATTCTGCATTTGACCAATATAAAATTGAGCCACTTCATCTATAGTTGAGTATTGTGCAGGTTGTTGCCAAGGTCTTGCACCAACTTCGTGAGTCATAGCCATACCAGGTATAGGTGCATCAAATGTTGGTTCATTTCTGTTTTCGTACATATTATTTATCCTGCTTGTTTTTTAACGCATTTCTTTGTTTTCTTATTTCCATGAAATATCTCATTGCTATGTCAAGTGGCTCACGTTCTTTTTCTTTAGTATCGTTTGATTTTGAAGTATTCATTCTAGTCAGTAGACCAACACTCATTTTATCGTCTTTAGTGTTTGAACCCATCCTGTCTCTAGCCATCAATTGTGCGGCTAAATCGAATTTCATGTATACTGATTTTGCTGGATTTGTAATCATATTCTATTCCCTAACCAAATTTCATTGCTAATCCACCTAACGTACCAATCATAGTACCTAGAGCAGATTTACCTGCTGCAGATTTAGTTGCATTTGAAGCATATTCTTGTGCTTCTTTACTTACATCTGCTATTGCAAGTGCATTTATCCTATCTAATTCTTGTTCTGCAGATTTCCATGCCCATTCAATAGTATCGGCATACTGATTCCACAAATTGTTGTATTGCACATTTGATACATCTAGCACTGCTTTAGCATTTAGTTCATTAGCACGATTAATTGCAGAAGTATCTGCTGTAGCAATTTCTCTTCTCCACACAGCATTATTCTGTGCAATAGCTAATTGGTTCTGTGCATTAAATTGGTCACGTTGATTGACTATCTCAGAATTAAATCTTGCTAAAGTATTTAGTTCCCCTGCATTAAATTGATTTTGTGCATTTGCCTGTGTTGTATTAAACTGTGACACCTGATTAGATAGACTAGCCATGAATTGGTCAACTTGATTTTGAGATGTTGCATTAAACTGTGCTGTTGCATTAGTGGCTGCTTGGTCTGTTAATAGAGATTGATTGATTGCCTGTGCATTAAACAACTGAGTCTGTTGCTCATTACTTAAATTAGCCATATCCATTTCTAAAAAACTTTGGGCATTTTGAACTGCGGCTTGCTGTACATTACTTAAATTAGCCATATCTAGCTGAGACAATGCAGCTGCTTCAGCCATAGTCTTAGCCTGCCTATTATTTAAGTTATTTAAATTCATAGTGTTTACGGCACGACTATTCTCCATAGCTACATTTTGTTCAGCGGTAAAGTTCATATTGGCTACATCACTAATAGTGGCAGCATTTCTAACTCTAGCCTGAAATGCTTGGTCAAACTCTTGACCTATAAATGTAGCACGTTGCTGTGCTGCAAGCATGGCTCTTTGTTGTTTATTAGATAAATTTTGTGTTTCAAACTGTGCAGTTACCTGTGCATCTGCTTGTGCTATTGGAAGTGCAGATTCTAGTGCAGCTTGAACCATAGCTTGCCCTGCTATTGAAGATGCACCTAGACCTCTTTGTTGCATGATGGCTTGAACACCCCTAAGTGCTCCTGCTGCCCATGCTGGGGGATTAGTAGCATCAAAATCAGCAGTCAAATTAGCAAGTTGTCCTTGCACAGTTGCTTTCTCCGAAGGGGTAGCTGTGGCGGCTTGAATTTGTTCTGTAAACTTGGCTGCTTTTTCCGCATCCGCTTCACCGCTAATTAATTCTCCTGTCTGTATCTCTCTTTGTACAGGATTCTGCATTAGTGTTGCGTTACCTTGAGCAGCACTTAAATCGCCTACACTAGACGCTGTTTGCTGTGCTGCTGTAATCTGTGCACGTGGGTCATTGGGGTCTGTTTGGGCAGCTAAATTAGCTTGTAATGCAGTTTCTATTGCAGGTGTAGCTTGAACTGCTTGCATTTGAGTTGAGGCAACAGTTGTTGGTGCACCTGCCTGTGCTGTATCTGCACCGTATGTAGGTGCTACAGGTGTAGTGGTTAGTTGCCCTGTAGTAGGTGCTATCATTTGTTCTTGCATTACAGGTGTTAGCTGTGGTTGCGTAACAGCACCAACAGGTATAGCACCTGTCTGTGCTAATGTTGCTGTAACATCACCTATCTTTTCAAGTTTATCTGCTGTACCATAAGCAGGTACTTGCCCTTCTGCTTCACCTAATGTGGGTACATAGGCTTGTTGTATAGGTGTTGTAGAAGGAGTAGATTGTGTTGGAGTACCACCTTCCTGCATTTTAACTACAGCACCACCTTTAGCCATCTCTTGTGCCTTACTTCTATACACAATCATCTCACGTTCTTTGTCAGGGTTCTGCTTTAGGTACTCATCAAAGTTTTCCATGCGACCTGCATAACCCATACGTGTGGCTATCTTCTGTAATCCTTGTGGCTTAAAGCCTTTAAACATTGCCATGTTACTGTATTCCTATTATTTCATCACTATCGCAACAACCAAAGCTACCACACCAAGCGTACCCACCATAGACATAGCTTCTATTCGCCACATTCTTTTGTCTAGGGTTTCTAGCTTGTCATTGACTGCTTGATATCGGATGGCACACTCTTTCTCATGTGCATCTAATTCCATTTGTACTTTTAACTCAGGCTGCATTTTCATCTGCATTGTCTGTAGATTCCTCTTCTTCACCTTTAACTGATTGTATTAGTGAATTAGTAAAGGCATTTTGAGCTACTGTTACTTGGTCTAGTTGAAACCTTAAACTTGCAGCTTTAGCCTGTAAGTCTTTTATCTGATTAATAAAATAGTTTTGGTCTTGAGATAAGTCTTCTTCTTTATACTCTTTACCATCAATAGTGATTACATTAGATTGTTCAGCCATTACCAAGATACTCCACTTGCTGTTGTTGGATTAGCCATTCCATCTATCTGACTAGCTATTCCTGCTTCTATTGATGCCACTTCGTCTTCACCAAGTGCATCTTTAGCCCATCCAATAGCTTGTGTCTCTGTGATATCTGCGTATGGTGTTGGTGTACCTACAAGTGTTACACCGACTGTGCCATAAGCTGACCCTGTGTTACCATCTGAGTCTTCATCAGATGCTCTCCAGTGCAAGATAGTCACAATATCTGTGTTGTCTCCCTGCACCAAGTCTCTTTCCATTGTTCCTATTGTCCAAGTTACTGCCATTTTATTCTCCATTTTCTAAGGTTGTTATTCGTGCTTTTGCACTATCAAGTTCTGCTTTGAGTTCTTGAATTGCTTTGATGCAAAGTGAAACCATATGACCATAAGCAAGAGCATCAGGTTCACCATCA
>VMHT01051195.1_pt1 | contig 18868 bp, 14 predicted proteins | sample 4693611 | NCBI WGS metagenome assembly VMHT01 (sample SAMN12280063, study PRJNA550983) | marine metagenome | isolation source: seawater sampled from same location over 5 years 0.02-0.2 micron viral filtrate | place: USA: collected off the coast of southern California halfway between the port... ...
GAGAAGAGAAGAAGAGTGTTGCTACTTCATATCAGAAGTCTAGCTTTGGAATAAGAGACGTAGCTGTAGATCCTGAAGGTGAACTACTTAAAATGATTAATCAAACTACGTTGTCTGGTGGGGTGAGTGATAGACCATTAACTTCAGGCGAAGTTAGATCTAAGCTTAGAGATGATAATAACAGATCTAATGATGATTTTACTGCAAAACAAGTAGCCGAAAAGAAATTAAATCCAGAAGCTTTAGGTAAAGGTGTTCCAAAGCAAATAGGAAGAACCGCTAATAACTCTCCAACGGTAGCAGAAAATAATACTATTATTGGTCCAAATGGTGCATATAATGTCTGATTTTAATTTTTATAATTCATATTATCAACCAAATCCTGGTATTAAAAAGATTGTACCAGATCCGGTGTATAACCCAAATAACGCTCCTTTTATATCTTCGGGTACAAAGCTAGCTCGAGGTGTATCAATAGGAAAGTTTTTAGGTGCTGTAGGTGAAAAAACAAATCTAAATCATATTACTAATGATGCTGATAGATTACAGATTGCACGTCAGTTATATCTACATGCCATGGCAATGAATACCATAAACATGGACTTAGGCCAGTTTATGAATAAAAGATTAATTGTAGTAGAAGGTTTATATAAAAAAGGTCCACAAGAGAATCTTTCCACCGGAGGCCTTAACGATTTAGCAACAAAGGGTCGTGTAGTTGTATATCAATTATTAGATAGAGCTGGCATACCTGATCATATGGCAATGTTTGATTTAGCGGTTTATTGGAAAGATAATATATTATTTGAGAAAGTTATATTAGATTACGACAGATATAATACTGATGGCTCATTAGAATGCCATGTAATATTACAGATGCCAGCCGTTGATTCTAATTATAAAGGTAATTTTACTAAAATATTAGAAACAAGATATAACGGATCGCTACAAACTACAGGTGAACTTATAGAAATCCTCGCTTAAAGATTATAAATAGTACAAATTATTTGGAACGGTCATGGCAACGAATAGAGCATTTGCAGTAGAAGACGGAAACATTACATCATCTAGTGTTGTAACTTCTCGATCTAAAAATTACGTAGACATAGATCTTTCTTTTAATGCAAAGACAAACGGAGATATATTTAAAAAGGTTGATGCTGGTGCTGTTAAGCAAGCTGTAAAAAATATATTGACAACTGGATTTACAGAGAAACCATTTGCGCCTAATTTTGGTGGCGGTGTTGGTGATGCGCTTTTTGAAAATATGGATGATGGTACGGCTTTTGAAATAGAGCAATCCGTTATTGCTTCTATTAACAATTATGAACCCAGAGCGATAATAGACAAGATAGACATATCAGATAATCCAGATAATAACGCAATAGATGTAACGATTCGATTTGGCATAGCAAATGTCGGAGAACTCGTTACTGTAACTACATCTTTATCGAGGCTGAGATAATATGGCAACTACAGTACAAAATAGTAAATTAGATTTTGATAACATCAAAAACTCTTTAAAAGTATATTTAGCTAAACAACCTGAATTCGAAGACTATAATTTTGAAGCATCAGGCCTTTCTAATATTCTTGACGTGCTTGCATATAATACGCACTATAATGCACTAACTGCTAACTTTGCCTTGAATGAATCATTTCTTACTACTGCACAATTAAGAAGCTCGGTCGTATCTCACGCCGCTACATTAGGTTACGTCCCAAGATCCCGTACTTCTTCTAGGGCTGAAGTACAATTATCAATGAATCTTTCTGGTGTTCCTAATCGGCCAGGCTCTATTGTTTTAAGCGCTGGTTACACATTTACTGCAGACGCTGACGATGTAACATATACTTTTCAAACGCTAGAAGATTATACAGCTACTGATAATGGTGAAGGTTTTTACCAGTTCTTAAATGAAAATTCTGGAACTACTATACAAATATTTGAAGGCGTACAAAAACAGAAAACATTCTTTGTCGGTGACGTAGGTGAAAGACAACTTTACGTTATTCAAGACGATACAATAGATACTACGACAGCCGCTGTTTATGTATATGAAACTCCTTCAAGTTCATTATTTACTTCGTACGTACCAATTACTACTGCAACAACAGTTAATTCACAATCTCGGTATTATCAAATATCAGAAGCTCCGAATGGTTATTACGAATTAAACTTTGGTGACGGTATATCATTTGGTAAATCTCCGGAAGCCGGTAATAAAATCATAGTTACATATTTGTCTTGTAAAGGAGCTGCAGCCAATAATGCTTCTACCTTTGCAGCAGGTGGTCAAGTAGCAGTTCCAGGAGTAGGTAATTATCCTTTGTCAGTTGCTACAGTTGCTTCGTCAGGAGTAGGTGGCGCAAGACAGTCAATAGAATCAATTAGACAAAACGCTCCTATTTCATTTGCAGCACAACAAAGACTTGTAACAGCCGATGATTATCGTGCAGTAATACAAAGAAATTATCCTACAGTTACAGATGCGATTGCATGGGGCGGAGAAGATAATGTGCCAGCAGATTATGGTAAAGTATATGTTTCCCTTGTGTTTGAAGATGGTACGACTGAATCACAAAAGACAGCAGTTAAAAACTCTATTGTCCAAGATGTATCTAATAATCTTTCGATTCTTTCTATTGATACACAATTCGAAGATCCAGTAATAACTTACCTCGAAGTCATCTTAACATTTAACTTTGATCCTAATCTTACTGGGCAGACCGTTAAGTCAACTGAATCTTCAGTATTTGCGGCATTACAATCTTATGTTAGTACTAACTTGACTCAATTTGGCGGAATATTTAGAAGATCTGAGTTGTTAGGACAAGTTGATGATATTAGTGAAGCGATTCTAAACTCACAAGCGTCAATAAAAATACAGCAAAGATTTGTTCCAGATCTATTACAATCAACGTCATATAGAATATATTTTCCTGCAGAATTAGCTTCACCAGATCCGGCAGATTATGTTGTGAATTCATCAACGTTTATTTTTAATGGTAAAGTTTGCTCTGTTAAAAATGCATTAAACTTAACTAAACTTCAGATCGTAAATTCAATAGGAGAAGTTGAAGTAGACAATATTGGTTCTTACGACGCATTAACTGGTACAATAAATTTAACAGGATTTGCTCCGACTGCTATTACTGCAGGTGTTAACTATATTAAGATGTCAGTAACTCCGGCTAATCAGTCTACAATAAGACCGCTACGAAGTTACATTTTAGATTTAGATGAAGGTCCATCTTTTGCTACAAGCGGAGTCGATAGACAACAAACCGATGTTACCCTTGGCTCAGCTACAGGCGTTACATCTTCTAGTACGGGAGCAGCTAACACATATGTAAGATCTCCAAGCATACCTTCGTCCGGATATTAAAATGTCTCATAGCCCAGACTATAGCAGATCTAATTTAAATTTAAGAGCATACAGTATTAAAGAGGTACTACCTCAATACTACGCAAGTGCATATCCAAATCTAATTACTTTCTTAGAAGGTTATTACGATTATATGGATTCAGATGGTACTATCGATGCTCTACAAGATTTATATAGTCTATATGATTTAGAGGCAACTAACTTAGAATACATTGAGAATATATTTGCATCGATTGCTGATGGTGCTAATTCGACATATTTTAGTGAACCACGTGAAGTACTTCGAAACTTTGCAAATTTTTATAGAGTTAAAGGAACAAAGTATTCTGCCGAAGGTTTTTTCCGTGCGTTCTATGGCATCGATGTTGAAATAGAATATCCAAAGAATAATATGTTTATTGTGAGTGAATCGCAAATAGGTACAGAATCTCTTCGATTTATTCAAAACAGTGCATTATATCAAATATTCTCTGTTCTTATTAAATCATCCGTTCCATTAAATACATGGAAAGATTTATATAAAAAGTTTGTACATCCAGCTGGATTCTTTTTAGGCGGATCTGTTGTTTTAGAAATGCCTTCTACAAACTCAATTCTTTTGACTATGCCAGATAACATTGATGAACCGCCACCTCCATTATTTGTTGAAGGTACTGCGACTTATACGATACCAAATGGCTTAGTAGAAACACTTGGTGTTCTTCCGGACGATGGAGATTCAGATACAGTGGTAGAACGTATAAATCTAGATGCAAAAGTTAGCGAATATAAAGATATGCCTGCTGACGTCTTTGCTGCATCTTACGGTAAAATAGACGATGCAATGAATATTAACTCGCCGACATTCGATGATTCGGCAAAAGACTTTGCGCCATTCTACTCAGACGGAGAAGAAGGCCCAGCTCATGATCAGCATGGTGTGAGAATGAGCAATGATATAGAAAGGTTCGATAAGGCAACATGGTTCTATGACTCAGCTGCTGGAAATCCACGCTATATGACAATTGGTTATGTCGATTCAGATTACGTAGAACTTACTTAGAGGTAAAAAATGGCAATTACATTACGAAATACTAAAGGGACGGCATTGACCCACGTCGAACTCGATGCCAACTTTACCACATTGCAGAACGCTGACTTAGATTCAGCTGCAATCACATCAATAGCGCAAGCTGCACAAGGTAGTATAAATTTAAATACTATCGCCGGTGATTCTGATATAAATTTTGGAACACATAAAATATTATATTCAAACAATTATGATTCAGCTGGCGCATTACCAGCTGCTGGAACATATCATGGTATGTTTGCTCATGTTCATTCCGAAGGTGCAGGATACATGGCACATGGCGGAGCTTGGGTGAAGCTTGCTAATTTTAGTGATGTCGGTACAGGAATCGACTCGGCTAAAACAATATCGCTTGTTGATTCGAATTATGTATCTGCTAGAATCGGTAGTGTAAGCGGACATACAGATATTAATATGTCTGGCATTTCAAATAACCAGATCCTTAAATGGGATTCTGCTCAACAAATGTTTATAGCAGCTGCCGACGTAAGTGGCGGTGGTGGAGGCGGTGGCCTAGGATATGCTGACTTTAGTGTTTCTACAAATGCCGCAGGATCACCTACTCTATCATATAATAACGGTACAGGTGTATTCTCATATACACCTCCGGACTTGTCGAGTTACTTAACAAGCTATACTGAAACAAACGATTTATCAGTCGCAGTTACTTGGACTAATATTCCTGATACAAATGTGCCAGAAAGTGCTGTTACTCAACACCAAGCAGCATTATCAATTACAGAAAGTCAGGTTAGCGATCTACAATCTTACATCACTGGTTATACCGTAACAGAAGGAGATGTAACTTCGCATCAAGCTGCACTATCAATAACTGAATCTCAAATTAATGATTTAGGAAGTTATCTTGCTAATGGTTCATCTATTGATATGAACGGAAATGAATTAGTAATGGATGCTGATGGTGATACATCATTCCATGCAAGTGTTGATGATGAGATTGACATTCGAGTCAAAGGTACAGATGTAGGTAAGTTTGACTCTGATGGTCTTATTATTAATTCGATACGAACAAGTACAGCAGGAACACCTACGCTTACATCGTCATCTAATATTAATATGACAGTTGGCGGATCTGTTACTGTTTCGGGTGGTGGATTTAGAGTTGCTTCTCTTACCACATCTCAAAGAGGATCTTTAACTGCGGCAAACGGTGAGATAATTTATAACACTGATAATGGTCAGTTTGAGATCTATCAGCGTGGCGATTGGACAGCTATGACACGAGGCGCTTCGTTGTTTACACTTACAGCAAGCGGAAGCAGTCATTATATCTTTAATGATCCGGACGGTCATTGGTTTCCTACAGGCGAAAACGATCCTTTGTTATATTTACGTAGAGGCGAAACATATTATTTTGTAAATAATTCTGGTGGTTCACATCCCTTTGAGATTAGAGCTAGCGCTGGTGGATCTGCATACAGTACAGGCGTAACGAATAACGGTAGCTCAAACGGTACTATTGTATTTAAAGTTCCAATGTCTGCTCCATCTACTTTATATTACCAGTGTACTGCGCACGGATCAATGGGTAATACAATCAATATTATATAGGTAAACTATGTCAGAAAAAGATTATATAATAGCAATGGAAAAAGGTCAAAGTAAAGACCTTTTAAAAGACGAACTCACAGCAGAAGCTGGAAACGATTACGTTCCGGCTCGATCTGTTGATGTAGTTTATAGCCGTGATGGTAGTAAGCGTCATTTTAATATGGCTTTAACAGACGAAGAAGCTGAGACACTACGATCAGATCCAAGGGTTAATAGTGTACATACTCCTATTGAATGGTCTGATGACTTTTTAGATTTTGAATATAATCATAGAAATAATTGGGAACGACAAAGTGCTAATACAAACCAGAATAACTGGGGATTATTGCGACATATTGAAGCAACAAATGGATGGGGATCAAGTGTAACAAGTCAACGCGAGACTTTAAAATATACCGGGCATTTAGATGGTGAAGGCGTTGATCTAGTTGTGCATGAAGGAAATACTGCTAGATACGATCATGAGCAGTTTGCTGGTAGATATAATCAGCTTCAGTGGAATACATTACCAAATATGAGTGGTGCAAGTACTATTAATTACACAAGTTCAGATTCATATGGCTATCACGCTACACACGTTTTAGGAACTATGGGAGGAGCGACTGTTGGTTGGGCACCGAAAGCTCAGTTATATAGTATGCCTGCTGATGCAACAGACGGCATTGGTAATAGTACTTGGTGGTTTGATGCAGTAAAAGAATTTCATAAAAATAAATCAGTAGATCCTACTACAGGATATAGAAGACCAACCGTCGTAAATATGAGTTGGGGATATAAGACGTACCATTTTTATAGTGGCGTATCACTAGTTACTAATATTAATTATAGAGGTACTAGTACCGGAGCAACTGCTGCCAGTAGTTCATACGGTCTAATAGGAGATGGTTCTAACAGAATTAATTGCCCTATTTACGGATTACAATCTGAAGTAGAAGAAATGCAAGATGAAGGTATCATTGTCACTAAGTCAGCCGGAAATCAATATCAAAAGCTAGACGTTGAAGGTGGCATAGACTACGATAATTATTTTACATCAAGTGCTACTCAAGGAAACATTACTGCAGGAGATCCGCTTTATTATAATAGAGGTGCTAGTAATATCGGTGAACACACTATCGTTGTAGGTAATATGGATTCTCAATTATATTCTTATTCAGAAGCTACAGCTACATCAAGTGAAAAAGGTCCTCGCGTTGATGTTTGGGCTGCAGGAACTGATATTGTAAGTAGTCATGATTACAGTAATAACTCGTATGCAAACCTTGATGGAACAAGTATGGCTGCACCACAAGTAGCCGGCATGGCCGCGCTATTAATGCAAATGAACCCAGGTATGACTCCAAAACAGGTCAGAGAATGGTTTATAAATAATGCTAAGACAGGCTTGATGTATGTTGGTGATACTGATAACACAAGTTATTTTACGAATAATAGAAATTTACAAGACGGATCAGGTAGAATTGCTTATTGGCCTTTTAGCGACCATAGGCCGATTAATCTCTCCGTCAACACCGAATATGTATCGTTTTAGATATAAATACATTAAATATTTTAGAGGTTTACAATGACTCGGCAGAACATATCAACTGGCACTTTTGCTAACGATGGAAGCGGTGATACGCTTCGTCAAGCTGGTCAAAAGATTAATGAAAATTTTGTTGAGCTATACAATAAACTTGGAGGAGATAGTGATACTCTGACAGGTTCTTTGACTGTTGCTGGTGGAGGTCTTCTTTTTGAAGGCGAGACTGATGATACAAATGAAACAATTTTAAATGCTCAAGATCCTTCACAGGATAATACAATAACTTTGCCAAATACTTCTGGTAATGTTGTGCTTGACTCGGCCACACAAACTCTATTAAATAAAACATTAACAAGTCCTACATTAAAAACTCCGCGCATTAATGATACATCATCGACTCATAACTATTTTGTTACTGTATCTGAATTAGCAGCAGATAGAAATATTAATTTACCTATTTTAGCAGCTGACGATGTTTTAGTATTTAATGATCACGCTGCAACTCTGACAAATAAAACTCTTACGACTCCAACAGTATCTCAGCCAAAAATTAGTGGCTACATTGCGGATGTTAACGGAGCTGAAGTTTTTGGTATTACTTCAATAGGAAGTGCAATTAATTATGTTGGTGTGCAAAATGCTGCTACCGGAACTAATCCTGTTTTAAGTGCGAATGGAGATGATCCTAACGTTAATTTAAACATGGCAGGCAAGGGTACTGGATCAGTAGAAATTGATAAAGGCGCACATGGCGTTTCTACAATTACGGCTACTGGAGCTGCGGATACTTCTAAATCGTTTATTCTATCTAATTCAGCAACACCAATATCTGTTTCTGTAGCTGACGGTACAACGGTAGGAGAATATAAGATATTTACAAATAAGAATGCTGGTGCTGCTACTATCACTCCAGCCAATTTTGGACCGGGAACTAGCATAGCTTTGAATAACAATCAAGGTTGTCATATGATTTGGGATGGTGGAAATTGGCAGTTGATTGGTAACAATGGCGGAACAGTGAGCTAGGGAATCTAAAATGGTTGCAATTATTACAGATAGATTTAAGAAACAAATTCTAAATGATCTTTTTACAGATGTCACTGATTCAGCTGACACATACTATATTGCTATTGGTAGATCGCAAGATTGGAATGCTACAGACGTAGCCGTAACACCTACTAATACAGCAAAGACTGAAAGAGATTTTAGATCTAGTATGCAAGCAATGAAAAAAGGTGAAGATGTTTCTTATGTGATTCCTCGTTACAACTGGTCTTCAGGTACAATTTATTCTGGATATGATGATCATGTTCAAGGTTATCCAACAAATGGATATTATGTTATGACTGACGAACTTGCTGTATTCTTATGCCTACAACAAGGGCGGGATGCACAAGGAAATGCAGTTGCTTCTACTATTAAACCATCGGGATCATCACTAGATCCTCTTACTACTTCAGATGGTTATGTATGGAAATATCTCTATGGCCAAACTGCTTTGCGGTCAACAAAGTTTACATCGGCTAATTATATTCCTGTACAATTTATCGACTCAGCTGGTGCATCGGCTCCAGCTCTTGAGCAAGAACAAAAAACGATTCAAAATGCTGCAATTCCAGGTCAGGTCGTAGGAGTTAAAATAGACAATGGCGGTTCAGGATATACATCTGCGCCAACTGTCGGATTTACTGGTAATGGTACAAGATCTCCGATAGCTACGGCTACGGTTTACAATGGTGCAATTGTAAAAATCGAGATGAATGATTCAGGCACAGGAAAGGCCTTTGGCGCTGGATATGATTATGGATCAGTAACATTTTCTGGTGGAGGTGGTACAGGAGCACACGGCCGGATGATATTAGCTCCAGATGCTGGAATAGGTGCCGATCCAAGAGAAGATTTAAGATCTACCGCTCTTATGTTTAATACTAAGCTTGCAGGTGATGAAAATAATGCATTAATTACAAGCAACGATTTTAGGCAGGTAGGACTTATTAAAAATCCAGTAGAAACAGATTCAGCATCAACCGGTGCATTATTCACTGCTACTGCAGGTAATGTTTTAAATAAATTAAAGTTTGGTTCTATTGCACAAAATTTTAGTGAAGATAAAACCATTCAAGGATCTACAACAGCTGCAAAAGCATATGTAGATAAATTCGATTCAAACTATGTTTGGTATCATCAAACTGATTCCACCGGTTTTCTTTTATTTCAAGAAGGTGAGACAGTTACTGAGTTAGACGGTAATGGTGAAGGCATTCTTGATTCTGCATCAGTTGATGGAGATGATGATGCATATACTAAATCTACAATAAAACCTTTCTCTGGAACACTATTATATGTAGATAATAGGGCTGCGATTGAAAGAGATCCAAACCAAACCGAAGACATTAAAGTTATTATTCAGCTGTAAGGCAATTAAATGGCGAACAAATTTACAGATAAGATCTTTAGCGATACGTATAAAGACGACTATAAAGATAGCGACAACTATTATAGAATTTTATTTAATTCTGGTAAAGCTTTGCAAGCACGCGAACTTACTCAGATGCAAACTATTATTCAAAAAGAGATGGAGCGATTTGGTAGAAACGTTTTTAAGGAAGGAGCCTCTGTTAATCCGGGCGGACCTACGCTTAATACGAGATACGAGTTTATTAAATTAGACACGAGCACTAACACTCTACCAGCTGATCTTTCTACAATTATCAATGACGAATTTATTGGCCAAACGTCTGCATTTAAAGTCGTTGTATTAGAAGCCATTGCTGCAACTGCTTCAGATCCTGCTACAGTATACATTCGATATACAGACACGCTTAGCGCTACATCAGATTTTTCTCAATCGCAGCGAGTAACAGCCGGTGAAAATATTGTTGGTACCGTGTCAGGTGTAACTCTCACTGTGCAAACTACAGATACAACTGCGAATCCTGCAACTGGATTTGGTTCACGTATCTCTATAGATCGTGGAGATTTCTTTACGCAGGGTCATTTTGTATTTGCTGAAAAACAATCAAAAATTCTTAGTAAGTATACTTCATTGCCCACAGCAACAGTAGGGTTTAAAGTACAACAGGACATTGTTTCTTCTACTGACGCAGAAGCTTTGTATGATAATCAAGGTGCAACACCTAATACTTCTGCCCCAGGCGCAGATCGTTATAGAATTCGTTTAGTATTAGCAACACAAGATGAGATAGATTCTGACGAAAACTTTGTATATTTTTGTAGAGTCATTAATGGTAATATATTTGACGTTGTAAGTGGACACAATGCGTTTAAATCTATTGAAGATCGTATGGCTCAACGTACAAACGATATTAATGGTGACTTTATTATTAATCCATTTCTGCTTCAACATGAAGAAGATTCTAATGCTAATTTCTTGAGAGCTGTGGTTTCTCCGGGCCTAGCATACGTTAATGGTTACAGAGCAGAAAAAACTTACACTACAAGACTTCGTGTACCAAAAGCACAAGATACGACTACATTAGATAACCAGGTGGTGGCAGCTAATTACGGTAATTATGTAGTTATTAGTACTATGGTAGGTACCCCAAACATTGACGTGTTTCAGGTTCGTAACTTAAGATCTGCAACCGGGCATGGCGGTTCTACTATTGGTACTTGTCGTGCAAGATATATTGAAGAAGACGCAATAGCAGGAGCAAATTTTAAACTATACATCTTCGATGTTGTTATGAATGCCGGTCAAAAGTTTTCTGACGTACGATCTATTGGTGCATCAGCCGGCGACTATGCAGATATTTTACTAGATAACGGTGAAGCAATTCTAAATGATATTGGTAATAACAACTTACTATTTAGCTTACCGTTTGCTAGACCAAAAACATTATCAGATATTTCTCTTGAAGTACAGCGTAAATTTAACGCTTCTTTTGACGCCTCGGGTCAGGCAACTCTTACATTAACGGCAACTGGCGAAACTTTCTCAAATACATCTGATTGGATTATATCCGTAGACTCAAGTGGTTCTATTATTAGTAACGATGTTTCTATATCAGGTGCTGGTACACAAGCCGCAACTCTTTCTAGTGGTCCTACAAACTCTAATGTTGAGGTCATCGTTAAAGTTAATAAGGCAAACGGTTCAGTACGAACTAAAACATTACTTGAAACTACAGTAACTGGTGTCGTAGAGTCTGATGGTGCTGGTCTTAAATTTTTAGAATTAGAAAAGCCAGACTTGTTTAAGTTAGATCGTTTACGCGATTCAGATTCTGATGGTGCCAATAGACTAGGTGACTTTATTGTCGACAATGGTCAGCGTGATAACTGGTACTCACCATCTCGTGTAATTCTTAAAGGTAATAAAACACCTCCGTCTGGTAATTTGTTTGCACGGTTTAGATACTTTCAGCATGGTGCTTCTGGCGATTTCTTTGCAACTAACTCATATACCGGTCAGGTTGCATATGGTGATATTCCATCGCACAGACTAAATGATGGAACTAAAGTTGAACTAAGAGACGTACTAGATTTTAGACCACGTAAGACAGATAAAGACTCTGACTTTACTGGTGGTACTGCTCGTATTAACGAACTACCAACAAATACAGATCTTATAACTACGGATGCAGAATTTTATCTGCCGCGTTTTGATCGTTTAGTTATAGACCAAGATGCTAATTTAATAGTATTACAAGGGCGATCTGATTTACAACCACAATATCCAGATGTAGCTGCAAATCAATTATTGCTATATGATATTGGTATGGCGCCATTTACAATTAGTGATTCTGACATTGGTGCTATTCCTATTGATAACAAAAAATTCGCTATGGGTGACATATCTTCTATAGAGAAAAAAGTAGATAATCTTTTCGAATTGACTACCTTGTCTTTATTAGAACAAGGGCTATCTAACTTTACTGTATTCGATTCTACCGGAAATGATAGAACAAAAGCTGGATTCTTGGTTGATAACTTCCAAGATCAATTAGCAACAGGATTTGATAACGTAGAATATAAAGCATCAATTGATCCTAAAGCTCAGATATTAAGACCGTCTTTTACTGAAGAAAATATTAAACTAATTTATGATTCTGATCTTTCTACGAATACTATTATCAAAGGCGATAACATATATGCCAAGTATACTGAAATAGATTATTTAAATCAGCCACAAGTTTCTGGAACAATGAACATAAACCCATTTAATGTGATTACAAATATGGGTCAAGTTACACTTTCTCCTGCATCTGATGATTGGAGAGAAACAAGACGAACCGCAGATAATATAATTAGCGGTGGTACAGAAACAAGAATTAGTGGTAGTCAAGCACAGTTATTTAACAACTCGCAGTGGAACTGGGGTGGAACACAAGTAGGAGATACGAGATCTCAAGGTCTTGGATCTTCAGTATCAACTGGTACTCAAACACAATCATTTACAGGTAATGGTGCATCAGGAAACTGGAGATCTCAGGCGGTTAGAACTGAAACAAGTAATGTTACTACAGTTACGACACGAACAGCGGTTGCTAGAGTTTCTTCTTTTTCAACTATACGAACCGTAGTCGGTGATCGAGTGGTTGATGTTGCAATGATTCCATTTATGAGATCACGCCGTGTAAGTTTTAAAGCTGAAGGACTAAAACCAAATCACAGGTTCTTCCCATTCTTTGATGGTGTAGATGTAAGTAACTGGACACGGTCCGGATCATTTACGCGCATTGCTACTACTGATAATGAAGCTGGTAATAGATACGATAGAAACTCCGGACATCCAGACGGCGGTGGAACGTCATTATTCTCTGATGCCGAAGGTAAAGTTGAAGGTGAACTGTTTATTCCAAACAGTGACACATTAAGATTCCGTACTGGTGTACGAGAATTTAAATTATTAGATATTACTTCTAATAATGAAGAAGCTGCTACTTCTATAGGTGTTACTACGTATGCTGCTCAAGGTGTTTTAGAAACTCAGCAGCGAACAGTGAGATCTACAAGAATTAGAAATGTTACATCAAGCGAACAAACCTCATCTGCTTCTACCATCAGTGGACGTAATTCAACAACATCTACTACAGCTTGGAATGTTGTAACAGGAGAACGTCGTGTCGACGGAATTCAAGTAACGCCTCCACGCACAGTAAGACAAGCAGATCCACTCGCGCAAACATTCTTTGTATCAGATCAAGACGGCGTATTCATTACAAGTGTCGATATTTACTTTCAAAGTAAAGATACTACAATACCAGCTCAGGTGCAAATAAGACCGACAGTGAATGGTGTTCCTGCGTCTGATGAGATTATGCCTGGTTCTGTATTATTTAAATCGCCAGCGCAAATTAATGTATCTTCTGATGCAACAGTGGCTACAACATTCACGTTTGAAGAACCAGTATTCTTGATGCCTTATGAAGAATACTCTATTGTACTCTTAGCTGAATGCGATAGCTATAATGTCTATATAGCAGAAACAGAACAGTTTATATTAAACTCTACTGAGAAACGTATTACATCTCAGCCTGCTATGGGATCGTTATTTAAATCGCAAAACGGCTCTACCTGGGAACCAGATCAGTCAAAAGATTTAATGTTTAAACTAAAACGAGCAAACTTTTCTACTACTGGTTCAAGTATTATTATGAGAAACGGTACAGTTCCGCTCAGGCTTTTAGATACTGATCCTATTACTACAACTCAAGGCGATGCTACGATTCAAATTAATCACGAAGATCATGGATTTAGTGTTGGTGATGATGTAAAGATATATGGATTTGATTCTGCGCTCTTTTATTCCGGTTTAGTTGGTACACAGTATATGGGAACAAGACCAATTACAGCTGCTGATCACGATAACTTTACGGTAGAAGCTAGCAATACGGCAACGCTTACTAAATCAATCGGCGGTACTGCAATCTTAAATAGCCAAAACATTCCGTTTGAAGAAGTATGGCCTTATGTAGAAACTAATATTCCGCAATCAACTTCTATTGCAGTGTCTGGTAAATTTATATCAGGCGTTTCAACTGCAGGATCTGAAACTCCATATTCTCAAGATCCAGCATTTGGTCCTTTGGCTCTTCGAAACAGAAATGTGTTTAGTACTCCAAAAGTTATTGCTGCTGATTATATTGAAAACACAAACTTACCTACCGGAGAAAAGTCAGCTACGATTAAAGTTGATTTAACAACTGCTTCGCCTTATGTTTCTCCTGTGATCGATATGCAAAGAGCCTCATTATGGTTGACACATAATAGAATTGATAACGCAGATTCTGCCGGATCTGGCTTAAGCAACATTAATACTCCACTTAATCTTGTCGCTGAGACAGATAAAACTGGTGGAACAATTATAGCTAAACATGTTACAAGACCTGTTACACTAGCATCTGCCGCAGTAGGATTAAAAGTTATACTTGGTGCAAACCGGCCGTCTGTTTCAGATTTTGAAGTTTACTTTAAGGTAATAAGCGATGATGCTAGATTTGAAGATGCCTCATGGCAAGAAGTAAGTAAAGAACAAAACTTACCATCGGATGAAAATCCTAACGTGTTTAGAGATTATGAGTATCTTGTTGGTGGACCCGGTGGACTAGCTGTTCCATTCAACCGGTTTGTTCTTAAGATTGTAATGAAATCTTTTAACAACGCTAAAGTTCCAACGTTTAAAGATTTAAGAGTAATAGCATTGGCGGTATAGTATGGATAAATATCAGAAAGTTAAAGGATCAGAATCTTTCTTTAGAGATCCTAATAACGGAGCGGTATTAAATGTGAATTCGGATGAAATCAGAAGAGCAAAAAGTTTAAAGGCTGAGAGAAAAAAGAAAGCTTTAGAGTTTGAAGAAGTAAAAGATGATGTACAGACTATGAAACAAGATATGGCTGATATTAAAGGGTTACTAAAGAGATTGGTAGAAAAGAATGGCTAGAACATTTGTAGATTTAAACGACCTCGTAAGTGCTTGGAGGGATAAGACTAACGAGATTAGTTATAAAGTCGGTGACCTTGTAAGTCTTACTACAACTGGCGATTCTGATTTAGTACAAGCAATAAACGAAATAGATGCTGATTTATCATCGCTTCAAACTCAAGTAGATGGATTTGCTTTTTTAGACTCTGCTCAGATGTTAAGTATTATCGGTGGTACATTTCCGGTTAATACATCTGACTTAGCTGACTCGTGCGTTACTGAAGCAAAAATGGGAAATGATGCTATCACTAGTGTGCAATTAAAAAATCTACAAACTTTAGTAATTTATGATTCCGCTGGGGCAACGTTAAAAACCTTATTTACAGCAGGTACGTAACATGGCAGTCGTGAGGCCAATGAAAAGAGTTGGCTCTGATCTTGGAGTCATGACTTCAGCCGAAGTAACTCAAATCATTGATGAATGTATAAGATTATATGGCAATAGTCCTGGGGTAAGCTTAACTGTTACTCCAGATGCTGCAGCAACATCTTATGAGCAAAAGCTAGGTACTCTTATTGACAGACGTATGCCAGCCGGTCCTGTTCAATCATCTTCTATTCCAAACGTTGCTGGTACTAGTGTAGCTCCTTCTGCTTATATTGCCGTAAATTATATTAATACTTTACAAAGATACGAGTATGAATCTACTGCTTTTCCATATAAAGATCGTGCTGGCAGTTCATATCAAAGCTATTCTTATCCTGTATTTTATGACCACAATAGTAATTATATCAGAGCAATGAGTCGGGTAGATATATATGATACTTTTATTTCGCCGGCGCTTACGCGATTAGCGAGTGGAACCACGACTCCCGCTGATAATGCAGGAACATATTTTGTTGCAACTTCCACATTACAGCCAGATGCATCTTTAGTTTCTTCAACCCCTGTTGCAAAAGATACCATATCAGATATAACTGCTTTCGCAACTGGTAGTTTACCAGAAATTGTAGATCAGCCCGATGCAGCTGAGACTAGTTGGTATTTACATCGCGTTAATACTCCATCCGAAGGTACAGTTCCTTTGCCTCTTACAATATTTGATGAAGGCTTAAAAACATTAGACAAACCTAAATTTAGAGATATGCTTTTAGATTTAATGCTTTATTGGTCGTATGATCCTGCAGGTACTACTGACACGGCTATACGATATCAGTACGGCAATAGTTCTTACCTTAGCGGACTTAGTATGAATACAAGAGGTTCCGGTATAACAGATACATATGTAGCAGGAACTGTTGAAAGAACTGATCAAAACGCACCTAATCCAAATGCGACTGCATATTACGCGCAACAAGTTCCAACCGGGACTGCGACAGTAGGAAGTACAAATTATTTAGGAATAGGTTTATTCTAATGAAAGGTATATTATGGCAAGATTTTCAAATAAGATTGAAAGCTTAAGATACGCTGATAGGCAACATAAGTCTATAGAGATCCTATACAAGAACGGCGAAACAATAAATCCATATTACATAGAAGTTGATTATAATAACCAAGACTTTTTAGATCTCTTGGAAGAATATTCTATTGATGACATAGAAGATCAAACAAGAATATATTATGAGAATATTAATATGCGAACTGAAAATGCTGTTCTCGATAAAGCCACTGAAATGTTTAAATCGTGGATTAAAAACGCACAAATAGATTTAGATAAACAAGACGTAGAAAGATATGAGTTATTTGAAAGATATAGAGAAGGACAACTTGTTGAAGCTGATGCACAAGTAGAACGTAGAGTTCAAGAAGGATACGAAGGTGTACAAGCAGAAGTAGATCGTCAAGTAGAACAAAGATTAGAAGAAGGATATAAAGGCATTCAAGCCGCTATAGATGAACAGTATAAAGAAGTTGAAACATATAAAGAAGAACAACTAAAAATATTACAGGCTGAAGTTGACGAACAAGTAGAAAGACGTGTTTCTGAAGGGTTTGCTGATGTTGATGCATATAGAGAAAAACAATTATCAGTTCTACAAGCGGAACTCGATCAGCAAGTAGAACAAAGATATAAACAAGCTGATGAATATAAAGATAGTCAGGTTAGTATTATTCAACAAGAAATTAAAACGGATTTATTAAGCAAATTTAATGTGCCTACTCAGCCGACTATATCATATACTCCAGAAAAAGTTGCTAAATATATGATAGATAATTTTAAAGATGAAGATACGGTATTTAAAACTAAATTACAAATTTTTAATTTGTCTGAGGTTAAAAACAGCAAAGACCGTGAAATGAAAATGAAAGTACGTAAAGCAAAAACCGTACCTGAAATATTTGCAGCATATTATGATATTCAATGTAATCACAGTTAAGTTTGGTAACAAATATGATTCTGAATTTGTTAATAGACTTTTTAGAGAAATTTGTTATTTTAGCAGAGGCTATTATGTAAACGGCTGGTTTAAGTTCTATTGCTATACAGATAATCCAGAAGGATTAATGCATGGTATTAACGTTATTCCTGCAAAAACAGATCCAACATTAAAAGGCGTATGGAATAAGCTACGCCTCTTTGATCCTTCTATGCCATATGTAAGAGAAGGACATTACAACATTTACTTAGATTTAGACACGTTTGTGCAAGATTGTATCTTTACACGTTTCAGTCATTTCGGTGAAAAGGACTGGAGTACACTTCACGTGTGTGGCGCGCCGTGGAAAAATGATAAAAAAAGATATGGTAGACTATCTAGTTATGATGTAAATATACATAGTTCTGTGATGTCGTGGAATGCTCTAAGCCAATTTGAAATATGGAATCATTTTAACAATCATGGTTTACGTGATTATTATATGAGAAAATACTCGGGTGGCATGGATAGATTCTTGGCTCATGAAGATGTAAATATGAAAACGTTCAAGCGTGATTTTGTAAGATCTATGAAATACGATAAAAATATAAAAGATGCAGCTATTGTATCATTTGAGGAACTAGATGTACGATTCGGAGATCTTATACCGAACTATAAAATTAAGCGAGAAAGTGTATAACGAATCTATGTATGGGGTAGATGATCTCTATCGCATAAAAGATTTATCTCACTCTATGGATTATAATCATTGGGTTGGAAAAGAACATCTTGCAAAAAAGCTTTGTGAATTATATAATCATGACGCCGGTAAATTATTAGTACTCGGCGGGTGGTACGGCATGATGGCTTATCAATTACGTAAGCAATGGCCGCAAAAACAAATGAATATAGAATCTACCGATATGGATCCTATGTGCGAAGAGTTTGGATATGAATTATTTGGTGATGAAGACATTACATTCTCCACCCTCAACATAAGTGACTCTTTTATTATAACACAATATACAGGGATTGTAAACACCTCTTGTGAGCATATGGA
>VMHT01213652.1_pt1 | contig 18863 bp, 33 predicted proteins | sample 4693611 | NCBI WGS metagenome assembly VMHT01 (sample SAMN12280063, study PRJNA550983) | marine metagenome | isolation source: seawater sampled from same location over 5 years 0.02-0.2 micron viral filtrate | place: USA: collected off the coast of southern California halfway between the port... ...
AATAGAATTTGAAAATATTTATAAAGATAGAGTAATTGATACAATCCAAAAGCTGTTAAAACAAAATCTAGCTTCTATCCCAATCGTATTTGATGAACATAGAGGACAAGAAAGTTTCTTGATTGTTCCTGATGCAGATACCTTTATTGACTATGCAAGTAATGTGCATATAAGAGAATTTACAACAGTCATTAATTATCAATTACGAAAGGGTGGAGAATACACCAAAGAGAATCAATTAAACAGATTAACAATGATAGCAGAAGTTGTCAAAAGACTTTTATTCGATAATAGAAACTATGAAAGTGGTAATATTACAAATTGGTATGGTGGTCAAGTATCTAGTGTAGAATATACACGAGATGAAGATGATGAAACTATATCTAATGTTATTATTACTTTCCAATGCAACACAAATGAGGTGATTTCATGAAGTATAAACATATAAAAGGACTTCAACTACAAAAACCATCAAATCTTAAAACTACTAATCGGAAGATTAGAGAGTTATTAGCTGGTGGAGAAGTTGAGTTAGAAAAAGAAAACTTGGAAGAATTTGAATCTTTAGGTGTTCAAGTTCAGCCAATTAGAAAAGAACCTAAAAAGAAAGTTAAAAAAGAGGAGAAATAACACATGGCAGTTAGTGGAAAAGTCTATGCTAAAAGCGATTTTAGTGTAGGTATAAAAAACAAAAATGCAACTGCATTTGAAACTGCAGCATCTAATAGTGCTGCATACGAGTTACTTCCTGTAATTAATGTATCTGCACCTGTTCTCAATCTTGTTGAAAGTGGTGAGATACGAAGCAATAATGCAGGAATGGTTGAATTAGATATAGACCAATTTAGAACAACTAAAGGTGGATTTATTACAATGGACTTTGAAGTTCCAGCAGAACGAGATATGATTGTTCGTATGTTGGCTAATGTTCTTCAAGACCATACTTGTGATGAAAGTGGTTCAGCACCATTTATTCATACAATCCAATCAACAGATAGTGCAGTTCTAGCAAGACCTGATTTTACAGGAACATCTGCAACTTCAGGAGAGAATATTGGAATACCTTGTATCTTTGATATTGGATTATACTATCCTGAATCAGCACAAGATAAAATGATTACAAGTGCAGTTTTACAAAGTCTTACAATGAACTTTGATATGGCAGATGGTAGATGTTTACTTAGTGGAACATTCTATTCAGGTATGGCAAGTTCAAGTAAGTTCTTAGTAGAACAAACTTTAAGTGCTAATTCAGCAGCACCTACTTTAATGAGTACATCACCAACACAAATAGAATCTTACTTTGATGTTAAGAAACTAGATGTTGATGACCAAACCCTTGAAGATATTATTGTTACAGCAGTATCATTTACATTTGAAAACAATGTAGCAAGAGTAGGTAGAGATTCTAATGGTGATGCAGAAAGTTATGCTTTTGGTATCCCATCAGTAAACATTACTGGAGAAATTTCATTAATGTATGATGGCAATGCTAACTTCGCAGCAACTAAAAATATCTTACAAGATTTTTTAGGTAGTGGAGATACAAGAGGTGCTACTGCAACACTAAAACTACAACAAGGTGATGGAACAGTATCAACAGCAGGTGAGATGAACATAGAATGCGAAATATATTCAACAGCAGTAAACTTAGACCCTAATGCAGACACAGGTGCAGTAATAACAATACCATTTAAAGTAGTTCAACCTACTTCAAGTGGTGCAGCATCAGGAACAGCATTTAAGTTTCAGTATGCAGATTCAACCCCATCAACAGGTTGGTAAAGGAGTAACACATGAAGGTTAAAATGTTCGATAAAGAGTGGGAAGTGAAGAATCCTACTTACAAAGAAAAACGAGAGTTATGGAAATTAAATACTATGACTTTTGTCGCAGATGAACTAAATCAAGATAAATATTTTGAGTTACTTGATAAGGTAGAAGAAATATCAGGATTGCAACCTGAGGATTATATTAATAAAAAAGGCGATGCTTTAAATATGGCTAATATAGATTCTTTATTGCAACAAATATTTCTATCCTACATAGGACAATCGGAAGAAGCAAAAAAAGCATAGTGGGCTTGTCAATGTATGTGTGGTTTTCTCAAATGGGATTTCCACACAACACATTAGAATTTCCTTATAAAAGACAAAGTCCTTTAACAAAGAAAAATAGGGATTACAATACTTTACAAGAAGTAGAAGAAGAAGTGTTGTTACTATCAGATACATTTAGTGATAGTCAATTTACTTTAGGTAGAAACTTATATTTTATCCTACCTCTATTTTGTAATCCTTTGTTGTTAATAAAAGATGAGCATGTAGAGTTGATGAAAGAATATAATTATATGAAAAATTACAACATACCAATAGCAACAAGTTTAGATGAAGCAGATAGCTATAAGCTAGAATGCTTTGATATTATACAAAGAGAAATTAATGCAGTTACAAAATATATAGGGGAAAAGAATGGCTAAGAAGGTAAGAGTAGATATTAAAGCCACAGGTGCTGATAAGGCATCAAGAAATTTAGGAAAAGTAGATAAAGGATTAGGTAGATTAGCTAAGTCGGCAGCAAAAACAGCTGGTGCATTCTTAGGTGCAAGAATGTTATTAGATGGATTTAGAGGTATACTTAATGCAACAAGAGAACAAATATTAGCAGAAACTCAATTAAATGCAGTATTAAAATCTACTGCAGGTGCAGCAGGACTAACTGCAAAAGAATTAACAGGAATGGCTTCTGCTTTACAAAAGCAAACACGATTTGGTGATGAAGCTATTATTAAAGCACAATCCTTAATGCTTACTTTTACTAAAGTAGGAAAAGAAGTATTTCCTGATGCAATAGAATCAGTCCTTAATATGTCCGAAGCAATGGGACAAGACTTACAACAAGGGGTAATTCAAGTTGGTAAGGCATTAAACGACCCTATATTGGGTGTTACTGCTTTAAGACGAGTTGGTGTTCAACTATCAGACCAACAAGTAGATTTAGTTCGTAAGTTTACCGAAACTGGAGAGATTGCAAAAGCACAAAAGATTATTTTAAGTGAATTAGAAACACAATTTGGTGGTGTTGCAAAAGCAGCAGGTGAAACACTACCAGGTTCATTAGACCAAATGAATAATGCTATTGGTGATGTAGGAGAAGAAATAGGTAAAGTATTTTCTCCAATTCTTATTGCAGTGGCAGATGATGTAACAGGATTTGCAGAAAGTGTAGATAATTCATTACCTAAATTAAGAGGATATTCTAATGTAGTAGGTATGTTAATAGAAAAGTTTGGATTATTTGGAATGACAAGTATAGGTCTTAAAAATGCTATGGTGCCACTACCCGAACCACCAAAACCTTCAGAATTTATACCTGACGAAGATGAATTTTTACCTGATTTTGATATAACAGGTGCAGAAGAAGATGTACTTGTAAAAGCAAGAGAAAACTATGCAAATCACATAGAAGCTATGAAAGGAATTGATGGAGATTATCATCAATTTAAAATTGAAAGTGCAGAACAAGATTCTTTTATAAAAGATGCTGCTAATAAAAAGGAACAAGATTCCCTTAAAGCATTAAGAAAACAAGAAAGAGATGCACACCAAGAAAAGATTAAAAATAATTTACAGATGGCAATACTACAAGGACAATCAGCTAAGGAAGCAGGTATATCAGTAATTAAAGCAGAGATAGCATCTTCACAGGCAGCTTTAATAACTAAAATTATGCAGGCATTACCATTCCCATTTAATCTTGCAGTAGCTGCAGGGGCAGGTAGTATGATTGGTAAAGTAACTGACCAACTATTAGCATTCCCAACTGGTGGTAGTTTTGTAACAAAAGGTAGAACAACTTTGCCAATAGGTAATGGAGTGGTAGTAGGAGATAATGCAAGTGGTATGGAACAAGTAGATATAACACCATTGCCAAGTCCTAATCAAAGAAGTAGTGGTAATATAGTAGTAAACATCAATGCACCAGTTGTTGATGAATTTGTAGTAGATAGTATAATCCCTGCTATTAGACGAGCAGAAAAACTTAACTTATAAGGAGATAGAGAGGTGGAAGTAAATAAAAATACAAAACTAACATTAAGTCTTGAAACAATTATTAGTGGTGTCGTAACACTAGGAATGATTATGGGTTTATGGTTTACCTTACAAGCTGATATAGAATTAGCTAAGGAACTACCTAAACCTGAAGTTTCAAGAATGGAGTACGATTTAAAAGACCAAATGATTCGTGATTCAATTATGAATACCGAAGAAAAGGTAGAGAAATTAGAAGACAAAGTAGATGACATTAAAAAAGACACACGAAGTATTAATGAAACTCTATTAAACATGAACAATCAGTGAGGAATGTAGATGAAACAATATTATACATCGTTTTTGCTATGGCTTGGACTATCTTTGTCCTTCTCACCATTGCAATCGCAAACAGTTAATTTAGATAGTTTTCAAGATATACAGCTAATGAAGAATGAGTTCTGTGCTGTAATAGAAGTTAATGCAAGTTGGAATTATCAAAATAAAGTAGCATTAGAAAAATTAGAAAGATGCTATACAGGATATGTCGATATATCAAATAAAGATATTGGTGCAGTCATTCAAAAAGAGTGGGACATTAAAGTAGTGCCTACTGTTATCATATTTGAATATGGTAAAGAAGTAAAAAGATTTGAAGCAGATTTAAGTATGAAATTTAGAGAAGATGAAATCCTAAATAGTATTAGAAAGGAAATTGTTAAATAATGTCAAAACATTTTACCAAACCCAAACTAAGAGAACGAATTAAAAATCGTATCATGAGAAGTTCTAAAGGTGGTAGAAGTGGACAATGGTCGGCAAGAAAATCTCAACTTCTTGTAAAAGCATACGAAAAAGCAGGTGGGGGATATAGAGGTGCTAAAACTAAATCTGCTAAATCTTTAAGTAGATGGACTAAACAAAAATGGACTACGAAGTCAGGAAAGAAATCATCAAAGACTGGTGAAAGATATTTACCTGAAAGATTAGTTAAGTCTATGAGTTCATCACAATATGCTTATGAAACAAGAAAGAAAAGAGAAGCAACTAAAGCTGGAAAGCAATCGGCAAGTTATTCAAAACGAACTACTAAACGAATAAGGAGATATACATGAGTTTTACAAACTCTAATTATTCATCAAAGTTATCACCAACTATGACAGAAAACTGGTTGGTGCAAATTTATAAGAACACTAATAGTAGTGTTGCATATACTGATACACCTGATTTACGATTTAGTTTTTCAGAAACAGTATATGATGGGGAAAATTATTATCCTGCAATCTTGAATAAACCAAGCATATCTTATTCGCTTGATTTAAAAGGATTTACTACAAAGACAGGAAGTGTAACTTTAAATCTAGCTAATATAGATTTAGATGGAACAACCTTATTAGAGTTATTAGGAAACGATTATATCAATGGCACAGTATCAATCTTATCTCAAATTGATAACGATGGTACTGCTGCCAATGCTTTACAAATATTTAGTGGCAGAATAAGTAGCTTTGGATATAGAGGAAATACGATTGTATTAAGTGTGGTATCTAATAGACCATTTCAGAATGTATCTATACCACAAGGCAAGACAAGCAACACAACAATAGACCAATATAACAATAAAGTAATTCCATTAGTGATGGGAGAATACACACCAAATACAGAATTTGTAAATGGAACAGATGTCTATGCTTGTCCATTCCTAAAGAATGATGGTAAGAACTTTATCTATATTATTCCTGAAAGCACGAGTGGTTCAGACAAATTAGAATTTTATGACAAAGGTATGAAACGATTTATTGAATTGACTGATACCAATACAAGTATAGTAGCAGTAGATGGGGCTAAAACACTATCTGTTCCCAAAGAAATGAAAAGAGTATTTAAAGTATTACCTGATGATGTAACATCAACACTAAGCACAGGTTGGACATTAAGTGCAGGAAGTCTAGCTAATACTTTTAATGGAGATACTGGTAATAATGGGACTTTCTCATCGAGTAGTTTTTCAGGTGTAAGTAGAGGTGTAGTATTAAAATTAGTTGTCCCACAAGTTACTGGTAAGATTACTGCGATTACTTTAAATCTTTCAGGAACTTACTCACAAACATTAAGTGGTAGTCCAGCAGGTGCAGAAGGTGCTTTCTTTAATTTGGCAGATGCTTTAAGTAGTGGATTTGGTTCTACTTCAGGTGATGTAGAATTAGTTGGAACATCATCAAGTGGGGATAAGGTAGATAGAACTAATGTAGCTTTACCAACATCTACAGATATATCAGGGATATTAGAAAATAATGCTTTTCCTGATGAATTATATTTAAGTTTTAAATTCAATGCAGAAAACGATGGTTCTTATGATAGTGCTAATATAATATTAAATAATATTTTTGTAACAGTAACTGCACAAAACGACTTAGCAAATGAACCTATTGCATCACAAGAATTTAATGCAGGGATTGATAAGGTATATTTAGGTAGAGATATTACAACTGAAGGATTTACTGCATACTCATCAGTAGCAACCTTAACTGATTTAGATAATCCAGTAGCTATCCATAGACAATTATTGCATAGCATATTAAATGTAGCCGATAGTGATTCAGATGCAAAGATAGAAAATTCAGGATATAAGGCAGTAGCAGAACTACGAGATAGCACCTTAACAAGCCCAACATCTACTCATTGGAAAACAAGACTAGCATTAGATGAACCTGAAGCACTAGAAGGGATTATGAATAAACTTCAATATGAAGGGTGTTTCTTTTTTGAATTTAGTCCACAAGCAGGACAAACTGCAATTAGTGGTGTAAGTCCTTTACGATACTTTACGATTGCAGATAGTGTAACTGCAGCAGCAGATTTAAGTCAAATAGATATATCAGATTATGAACTAGGCATAACACCAGTTTCTGATTTAGAAACTAATATTGTAGTAAATTACAAAAAACACCCAGCAGAAAATCAATATCTAAAACAAGATACTTATACATCTGCAGTAAGTGGTTCTGTTCATGGAACAATCTTTGATAATGCTTCACATCAAAAGCAAGAAATGAATTTAGACTTTTTGTTTGATGCAGTAGATGATGTAAGTGGTTCAAGAAATTCTAGTTGGATAAACTTTAGAAAGAGTTTATTTGGTGAATATAAAACCACAGTAAATGCAACATTAGTCAATCCTGAAAAGTATGCAATGCTACAAGTAGGTGATGCTATAGACTTTGGTGAAGAAACCTTTGGCGAAATAGGTAGTCCATTTGATGAAATATCAGATACCTTTGATAGTTTTATTGCTATGCCTACAAGACTATTCAAAGATGCTTGGTCAGGAAAGAAGTTTTTAATCACAAACCTAAAGAGGACTTTGGGTAAAGTTACAATTCAAACGAGGGAAATATAATGGCAAGTTATTTTATATATGATTCAATTAATCAATACAGAAGTGATAATACAGTTAGTGAAGGTACATTTACTGGAACTACTTTTACAGTAAATTCATCAGCTTTGACTAATCACGAAAGAGTAAGCGACCAAAATATTGGAACAGTAATGTCAGGAGTTTCAGCGAATGATGCAATATGTTATCAAGTTGGAAGTGCAGTAGCAGCAGATGCAGTAGCTATAAGATTTGCTGGAGATTGTGGTGTTGGAGTTTCAGATAATGCAGAAAATACAATTAGATTTGGAACTGCATTAGATGGATTAAGTGGTGCAGTTAATTTTGGAACTGGTAGTAATGTTGCCAGTTGGAGAGTTGCAACTTTTACAGAAGTAACAGCTAAGACTAAATTTTGTGTAGAATTTAATGATGCACAAAACAATATTTCTGAAATTCTAATTGGTAAGAAACTATCATTTGAAGTAGAACCTGATGTCAATATCCAATCATCTATTGATTACGAGAACTCAATCCAAAGAAGTTTAGGTGGAGTTGAGTATGCCTTGAATGTAAATCCAGGACAAGAAGTAACTACGATTGGATTTCAAAATATTAGTTCTACCTTTAAAACCAACTTAACTACTATGCAAGATGCCTTAAAAGGTGAAGCAAAGAAATTTGTTTGGTATGATGGAACATCTTTCCATTGGGTAAGATTAGATAAGCCAATGACATTTACTGAAATAGCAGATGGAAGATTTAGCACACAATTAGTTTTAAGGCAACAGATACAATAAAGACTTTTATACTGAAAGGTATATAATCACCCCATAAACAAAAAAGCCCCTTAACTGGGGCTTCTTTGTAGGTAGAGGTAAAACAATTAATCGCTTAACTTCCAATAACCATACACACATCTTGTTCCATTTCTTGAACAATCGTATGTATCGTTAATCACACCATCAACTACTGCTACATAGTGTTTTGATACTCTACATATTATAGTGCCTTTTGGAAGTTCATCTGCTTTTAGGTGAACCTTGCAACCACTTCCAATAGTCATTGTAGCTACAAACTCAAATCCCAATTCATTCATGTAATCTTTAAACCATTTTCTTTTAGTAAAGATTCCACGACTTGCAGTTTTAACACCATTACGAGATTTACTATATCTTTCTCTTTTGCTTTTTCTTTGTGTAGCATTACCTTCAGCAAGTCTATTATAAACTTTCATGTAAGGAAGTCCAGTAGCAATACAGATTGCACGAGTTACACAATCACCAGTATTACCTTTACGACCTGCTTCTTTTCTACCACCATCATTGTAAACGAAAGACTTTTTAATCTTAGCATTTTCAATAATTGGTTTAACTTCTGTTCCTGCTGATATGTAAGTATTTGTTTTACCATCAAATCGAACATCAGCCCAAGCATGATTATTCATAACATTAAGCAAAGTTGCTTGTTGCCCACAACTTTCAAATCGTGAACCTATTTCTAACTTATGTAATTTCATTATTTATTCTCCTTGCCTTTCGGCAGTTGTGGGGGCATTTCTGCCCCCTTTGTTTTTATTTACCAATATGATTAATTTCTTTCCATAAATCATGTCTAATACCAAATAAAAAACTTAGTTCTTGTTCATAAATAATTACTAAATCATCAGCATCATTTAATTTTAAAAACTCAATATGTTCTTCTAATACTTCTATTTTTCTTTCTACTTTTTTAATAACTTTTTTTAATCTCATTTTAATCTCCTTATTTTAATTAACACTATAAAATATGGTATAATAATCAATAGTGCAAGTCTTTCCGAAAAAAAGATTAAATTAATTTTAAGGGTATAATTAACAACTTGGGGATAACTACTAAATAATTGTGGATAACTAAGGGTTACCAAAGAGTTACCCTAAGTATGCAAACATAAACATAAACATAAATATAAATATAAGCATAAGTATAATCAGAATTATAAGAGGAAAAATAATTAAAAAAGAAAAAGGGTTGACTTATTCAAAAATAGTGTTTATACTTAGGTATGTTAATTAATAAAAAGGAAATAAAAATGAACAGAACAGAACTAAAACAATTTTTAAATGAAAATGATATTTCTTTCATAGATGGGCAGGATTCTAAAATTGATAGTCTTAAAAATTTAGACATTAATGTAGAAAGTAATTGGATAACTGCTATGACTAGAAAAGATAATGCACAAGCAAGAAAAGCATTAAGATTGCTTTGCAAGAAATATAAAATGATGTGTAATGACTTTTCAATGCAACCTACAGAATGGAACTACAATGATAAAGCAGGTAAATATACTTTTAAAGGTCAAAAAGTAGAAGAACTTAGATTTGAATTTAATGATAATGAAACATTAAAAGAAATTTATGTTACCTTCATTCATATCTTTGAAGAAGAAAAAGGCTACAAAGCAAATTCATCTTGGGCTTCTTCAAGTGATAGGGAAGAAGCAATGTTTAAAATGCACATGACTGAATTTAGAATAAACCCAATATTGGTTTAATGGTACATAAATTAAATGGGGGCAGAAATGCCCCCACAACAAAGGAGAATAAAATGGAACAAAAAATAGAAAAAATTAAACAACGATATATTACAGAACATAAAAGATATATTAAACTAACAAGCAGTCAAGGTTATGAAACTACATATGAAAAAAGGTTAAGCACTAAACTTGATACTTATGAATTAATATTAGGAATGTTAGATGTTGATTCAGATGAAGTCCTTAGAGAAGAAGAATTAATAAGTTAAATGGGTAATATGATTAAGCCATTAACAGAATTTGGAAATAAACTTTGGAAAGATTTCATGAGAGAGTTGATGAATACTTGCTATAGCTGTAACTTTACTTATGACTTTACAGTATATGATAAGTGCCAACATTGCATTGATATTGAACAAGACAAAAGGAGAATGAAATGAGTAAAATTAAAGAACTATATTTGGAATCAGAAAGAGAAGAAATAGCATTTAACAATAGCCAGTATGAAGAACAAAAAAGTTTCTTAGATTATACTATAAGAGATGTATTAACTTTTATGGCTGAAATAACAATAGGATTATTTGTAGTCTTTGTATTATGGCTATTTATAATATTGGTGTTAATATGATAGGTATAAAATTTAGCTTGGCAGAACTAGAGATTATGATTGAGGTGTTGGAACGAACACCACATAATAATAGTGTTGAAAATAAGCTACGAGAAGATTTACGAGCAATTCGTAAAAACATAGAAGATGAAAAAGTAAAAGCAGAACAAGAAGCAGACAGTAAACCTGATGAATCCATTAAGGCAATAGCTGCTAATCCAACTTCTGCAGAACATATAAAATAAAGGAGAAAAATATGTTTATTAATTTGAAGGACTTAAAAGCAAATATAGGTAGCCCAATAAAGCTAACCTTAAATTCTGAACCAGTATTCGTGGAAAAAGAATGGCAAGGTAGAACCTTTAATGTGTTTAACTATAGAGTGTTGTTTAATGGAGTGGAAAATGAGTTAAGTGCCACAGATGCTTTAAAAAGACGATTGGACGAATTGAAAGTCGGTGATGATTTCTTACTATCTTGGGAAGAATTTACCAAAGATGGACAATTAAGAAATTATTGGAAAGTAGAAAAAGATGACACTACTGGCTATCAAAACCTAAAGCAACCAGTAAGTAATGGTGTTGCTAATGGTGTAAATGAGTTTGAACAAAAGCTACAAGAAAGCAAGGCAGAACAAGCAGTCGTAAAGACTAATAAAGAATATGTTAGTCCTGCTAGAAATGGTATGATTTTTAATAACACAATCAAACTATACATAGCTAATGATATGGCTTGGACACAAGACGAATTTGTAAGCAATTATAAAAGAGTTGAATCTTTCCTAGATTCTTGCGAGAATGCACAAGAAACTAAGCCATTTGAATTACCAGTAGAAAAACCAGTACAACCAAAGGCAGAACCATCTCAGACATACAGTCAAGATGATTTGCCATTTTAATTGAGTTTTGGGGCAGTTACTTCTTATTCCTTTTTTTAATTAACATGATAAATCGAATAGTAGCTGTCCCATTCTCCTAGAAAGGATATTATGAAGCATAACAACGACTTTAGACATGATTTAGAGTTTGGACAAATGTCAGAAACTAAATTTCATAAAATGTTATCTGAAAAAAAGGTAGAAGTAAAATCTGATAAACAATCAATGGTTACAGGTAATGTATTTATTGAATTTGAATCAAGAGGTAAATTATCAGGTATATCTACAACTGAAGCAGATTATTATGCTTATTATATTCATGATGAAATGTGTATTACAATAAATGTTAAAATATTGAAAGTAAAATTAAAAAAATTATATAAAGAAAATAAAGCAATAGTTAGACCAGGTGGAGATGAAAATACATCTATGGGTTTGGTTGTTAAAATAAAGGATTTATTACATGATTAATTCACAGAAGAAAGGTAAAAGAGCAGAACTAGAAGTAGCTAAACTTATCAATCAATACTTAGATACCAATGTAAGAAGAACACCACAATCAGGTGGAATGTCCATTAAGGGTGATATAATAGACATTAATCCTGATTCCCCTGCATTTAATTATCACTTTGAAGTAAAAGACCAAAAGAAATTAATGATACCTAAATGGTGGCAGCAGATATATGATGACTTACCATTAGGTAAAACACCAGTAAATGTATTTAAGATGAATGCACAATTTTATGCAACATTAGAATTTAGAGATTGGCTTAGTTTGTTAGCTGAACTAAAAGAATTAAAAGAAAGCAATATTACACTAGAAGAAGAACTAGAAAATTTAACACATAAAAATCAGGAGAATAAAAAATGAAATTAAATTCAAAAGAACAAGCATGGGTAGAGAAAAGAAAGAATGGTTTAAAAACAAAATCTAAACAACCACAGTATTTAGATTATGGTGCTGCACCTAAAGAATGTTTCGCAGATAGAATGAAAAAGGTTATACCAGTAGACCCTTATAGTAAAGAAGGACAAGAATTACAAGAAGCCAATGCAAAGAAACATGGTAGAGGTTGGTACATATTTCAAGGTATGAATTTTAGACATAATAGAGATAGCAAGACTTGGATAGAACAATATTATATTGAAAGCAATAGAGTAAAAAACCAAAAGAGAAATAAATGCCTAGTGTAGATAAGACATGGAGTATGAAACACGAAGGGTATTTGAATAAAAATAATATCATATTCAAAGACAAGAAATACAAAGAACTATATCTTGATTTGAAGAAAGTAAATGATATGTTAAAGGAGAAAAAGTAATGGCACACACAATATATAAAGTTAATGGTAAAAGAGTTAAATCAGTTACCACATTGATTAATGCACATTTAGGTTGGAGTAAAGGGGCTTTAATTGGTTGGACTAGGAAACATTGTCTAAAAGGTGAAGATAGTATGGCTATAATGAAAGAAGCAGGTAGAATAGGAACACTTGCCCATAAGATGATAGAAGAATTTATTCAAGGTGGTACAGTAAGGTTAGATGATTACACACCAAATGAAATTTCACAAGCCAAGACTGCATACTATGGATACTATACATGGTTTGCTGATAACAATGTAGAGTTTTTAGAAACTGAAATGAAATTAGTATCTGAAAAATATGGATTTGGTGGAACATTTGATGCCATAGCAATAGTCAATGGAAAGCTAGTAATCTGTGATTGGAAAACTAGTCGATTTGTGCATGATGAGTTCTTAGTGCAGTTGGCAGCATATAGACAACTAATACACGAAAACACCGAACATAAAATAAGGGGTGCAATCTTGTTAAAGTTGGATAAAGAAGAAAAAGGAGTATATGAAGAACACCATTACAAGATTAAAGACTTGAATTGGGGTTGGAGAATATTTAAATTAATATTAAAACTACAGGAGTTAAAAAGATAATGAGAAAACGATTTACAGATAGTGATAAGTGGCAAAAGATGTGGTTCAGGACATTAACAACTAAAGAAAAAGCATTATGGTTCTACTGTAGTGAAGTAGTAGGATTTGATGGCATATTAGAAGCCGACCCTGAAGCAATAGAGTTCTATACAGGCTTTAAAGGTGAAATCCCTGAAGTAATAAAAGAGAAATTAGGATTCATTGAAGTAGACACTAATCAATATCTACTAAAGAATTGGTTACGATTTCAATACAAAGAACTAAAAGAAAATGTTGCAACTCATAAACGAATCATAAGCAGACTTCGTGAAAAAGGGTTAGATGGGCATTTTCCTGAATTGGGTAGCAGTTTCTAATGACCATAGACGACCTAAATAAACTATTAGTATTTTTAAAAGTTAAGGGCTTATTAGAAGTCCAATATTTAGATGTTGAAGAATCCAAGATGATTCATAAGGGGATTCAGTTGTATGATTACAAGACTAGAAAGTTTATATCAGTTGATGCTATCATTGCATTAGCTAAAGAAGCAGGATACCCACAATGATTGCCCCTCACAACAAGAAAGGAATACTCAACCTTGTTAAAGTGTTTGCATATATGGTTGGCACTAAATATGAACATAGAGGGGTAAAGAATTTAACCTAAAGGACACCAATGAAAAACGACATAGAGAATACAGCTAAAGGATACCAAGACTTAATAGATGAAGTAGAGAAAGACCAAATAAAGATAATAGAAGAATTAAAATATGTACTTACTGGAGTTGTAGGGGGAAGGCAACTAAGCGAACAGGAATATCAATGCTTCATAGAACGAGCAGTAGATAAGAATAAGTTTGAAGATATAGGGTTTAATCTAGGCATATCAGAATCTGCTGCTAAAACCTATTATCAACGAGCCATAAAGAAGTTAGAAGCCGAAGCAACAAGGGTAACTTTACGACTAAAAAGAAAATAATATAAAACCCTTGACTTTTATTTTAATAACCCTTATAATTAAGTGTTAATTAAACTAAAGGAGATTAAAATGGATTTAAACAAAGATAACATAAAGGTCATAAAAGGTCTTTACAAAAAAAGAAATGATAAAGGTAGAATGCCATCAATAAAAGCAATAGCAAGATTGATAGATGATTTAGGTGTAAAAAATTATAGTTCTTCAAGCCATTGCACCAAACCAAGAAAATCTGCAGGTGTAAGATATTATACTTCAGGTGGTAATGTAAGTTATAATGGAACTTCTTTGAAATTTAAATATAATGCCAAAAGAAGTTTTTATGGGTGTCATGGAGATAACAATACTTATAGTTTTAATGTAGATACTACTGATAGTTATTACACTTATAATACTTGTCATTATTCATCTGCCTTATTAAACATAGTTGCAGATGTATTAGCAGGTAATAATGATGATATACACAATAGTTTAGATGATTATTTTAGTGGATATGGTGATTTTGATGCTAATTGTAAAAAGGTATTAGGAAGTTCATTTGTAGCTTAATTCTTTTCCTTATAAAACAAATCAGCCCTCATTACCTTCTTTGAGGGCTTTTTTGTATCTAAAATAAATTTAATAAAAGTGTTGACATTGGCAATAGAACCCTATATATTAAAGTGTTAATTAAATAAAGGAGAATAAAATGACTTATATTTGGAATCACGAAACACAAGAAAAAGTAAATAGATTATTAGTTGTATCAGCATTTAATGGTAGAACCATAAATAGAGAAGATACTTTCGTAAATGGTGAAGGAGAACACAAAGAATCTTTATTTTATGTTTTAAAGTTTTCTTCAGAAAAACCAAGTGCTGAATGGTATAATCTAAGTAAAATTTTGCAAGATTATGACCAAACTGGCTGGATATACAGTCATTCAAACATCAAAGATGGTTTTAAATATTCAATAGAATTAAGTTTCTATGTTTGTCCTAAAACATATCAAATAGGACATTAATTGTAATACCTCTAATATCAGTTAGACAAATTAGCCCTTTAACTAGGGCTTTTTTGTAGTCTTAAATAAAATAAATTCTTCAACAATATCAACAGATATAGCCATTTAAAGCCTTAGAATAGGGTTTCTTGTAGTCTTTTTGCCCCTATAGGTAGAAGGGTAACACCTTCCATTTCGTTTATTAACGAACATAACCTTCAAATAGTGGGGTGATTAGTTTGGCTGCAGCTAAAACAAAAAAGAAACTCCCTGTAAAACAGGGGAAAAGCAGGGAAGTAGGTTATAAGAAACCACCTGTAGGAAAGCGATTTAAGAAAGGCACTTCAGGTAATCCTAAAGGACGACCTAAATCAGGCTTTGCCTTAAACGAATATATCACCGACTTGGCTAATGTAGAAATTAAAAATAAGAAAACTATGTTAGAAGCAGTAGTAGCGAAGGTATATAAAGAAGCATTAAATGGTAATATGACTGCTGTTAATTTCTTGGCAGATAGAATCTTAGGTAAACCGAATCAATCTATAGGAATTAAAGATACAACAGATGAACCAATAAAGGTATTTGATATAGATGGATTGGAAGATTGATGACCAAAGGAAAGAAATCCTCAATGATAAAACAAGATATAAGATTTTATCATGTGGTAGAAGATTTGGTAAATCGTTTTTTAGTGTCTTATTTTTACTTAATAAACCTTTGCAACCTAATGAGAGAAGATGGATTGTCTTTCCTACATACAGACAAGCTAAGATGGTATCTTGGAATCTTCTCAAAGGAATATTTGCGAGTAAACAAGCAACTATTAATGAAACTGAACTATCTATTACACTTGACAATGGTGCAAAGATTGAACTTAAAGGGGCAGATAAACCCGACTCACTTCGAGGGGTATCTACAACGATGGTAGTAATGGACGAATATGCTTTCATGAAAGAGAATGTTTGGGGAGAGATTATACAACCTACACTAGCAGAATCAAAAGGTGAAGCATTGTTTGTAGGAACTCCGAGTGGATTAAACCACTTCTACGATTTGTTTGTTAAAGGACAATCAGATAATGGAGATTATAAGAGTTGGCAGTTTACCACATTAGAAGGTGGCTTTATTTCTGCAGATGAAATAGAGAATGCCAAAAAGAATTTAGATAAGCGAACATTCCAACAAGAGTATGAAGCATCATTCTTAACTGCAGCGAATAGATGTGCTTATAACTTTAGTAGAGATATTCATTGTAGAGTAATGGAAAAGAGTCCAAGAATGTTTTGGGGAATTGACTTTGGGGTTGCATCATACATGACTGCAATCCTAATGTGCGAGAATACAGCAGGGGAAGTCTATGTATTTGATGAGATTGGGTTACAGAATAGCAATACTTTTGAATTGGCTAAACTTATGCAGCTTAAAGGTAGGGGCTTACCAGTATATCCTGACCCAGCAGGTAAGGCAAGAACTTCTAATAGCACAAAGTCAGACCATAAGATATTGCAAGATTCAGGATTTACAGTCATCAGTAAAAAAGCTAACCCTACTCAGAAGGACAGAATGAATGCTTTGAATAGAATGTTAGAAGATGCAACTGGGAAACATAAACTATTTATTAATCCTAAATGCACTAAGACTATAAGAGATTTAGAACTATGCACACTAGAGAATGGACAGATGTTAAAGACTGAAACCTTATCTCACTTTTTAGATGGATTAATGTATCCTATTGAATACCGATATGGATTCAAGGGACAAGCAAAGGCAATACAATGGTAATGTTTTTCTTAGGATTATGTGTAGGAATTATTTTAAGCATGACAGGTGCTATGATGTGGGGACATCGATTAAGTATAAAAGAGGACGAATTAAATCAACAACTAATCAAGGACTTCCAAGATAAGTATATGGAAACCCAAGAACAGAAATTTTATAAAAGGTACGAAACATGATAATTTATAATTTAACAGAACAAATGCTACATAAGCTATTGATGGAAACAATAGAAGAAGGTTACGATAATCAGATGGAAGAAAGAGAACGATTATTGGACTACTATGAAGGGGTAAACTTAGAACATGATTTAAAACAATACTTCGATAGTGAATCCTTATCTGCTATTCCACCAATGTATATTAACCTTGTAAGAAACATTATATCTAGGAGAGCATTGGTATATCAACAACAACCAGTACGATTCAATGATAAGTATAACGATGTCATAGGTGACTTTGATTCGTTCATGAAACAATTTGAGCAACTAACTTATCTCTTAGGTACTGAAGCACTCTATACTCATTGGGACGAATCTGAAAAGAAACTAAAGTATAGACCAATCCATTTCTTTGTGCCATTCTTTAAACCAAATGAAGATGAACCATTTGCTATTATGTATCAGGCAGAAAGCCAACTACAAGCAAGGTCAGAAGATGCACAGTATATGTTTTGGAGTAAAGACACAGAAGATATGGAAGGGAAACACTTTATGATTAGCAGTAGAGGTAAGATTACTTCTATTGTAGATGGAGATAGAAACCCTTATGGTGATGTGATACCATTTAACATTGGACATAGACACCTATACACTAGAGATTTCTTTAGAGAAGGTGCATCAGACTTAGTAGATGGTATGAGAAGTATTAACATTATGCTTACCGAACTAGCTTTGCATGGCAGATTCCAATTAGGACAACCAGTATTTACTGGATTAGATACCGAACAACGAATCACTATGGGGCAAGATAAGGCATTAGTATTACCTGAAGGGGCTAACTTTAGTTATGCAACACCGAATGCCAATGTCCAAGCTATGATTGATTCTACGAAGTATATGGTAGATAGTATTGCACAAGCAAACAATGTCAGAATCAACTGGACAAACAAGGGACAAGAGTCAGGGCTATCTAAGAAGATGAGTGAGATTGACTTACAAGATGCCCTAAGAAGTGATATAGAACAAATCTATAGACCCTTTGAAAAACAACAATTTAGAATTGCACAACGAATCTGTGAAGTATCAGGTGGTATTAATCTTGGCGACCAATTCAGTATAGACTTTGCAGAAAGAGAAGTGCCTATGAGTGCCGATGAAGAAATTAAATACTATTCCTGGGCATTCCAAAATGACTTAGAAACAAGACAATCTTATCTAAGAAAAAAGAATCCTGACTTCAGGGAAGAAGAAATACAAAGCATTGTGGAACAGATAGATGCTGAACAGCCAAAAGAAGCAGACGAAACACAATCTATCATTGATAGAATAGGTGAACAAGTTGGCTAATTTAGATTTCTACAATAAAGTTTTATTGCTATCTCCTTTTGGATCAGGGAATCCTGAACCTAAATTCGTTATTAATGATTTAAAAACAATTAATGGGAAGATTGTGGGGGAAAAACATATTAAATCAGTTTTGATAGGTATGGATGGATCAATTATTAAATCCATAGCTTTTAATGCTGTAGATAGTGATATTGGTGCCTATCTTATTAAAAAAAATAATAAATCATACAATATTGCTGGAAAATTATCTCTTAATGAATGGAAAGGCCAATCAAATGTAGAGT
>VMHT01165558.1_pt1 | contig 18858 bp, 20 predicted proteins | sample 4693611 | NCBI WGS metagenome assembly VMHT01 (sample SAMN12280063, study PRJNA550983) | marine metagenome | isolation source: seawater sampled from same location over 5 years 0.02-0.2 micron viral filtrate | place: USA: collected off the coast of southern California halfway between the port... ...
GAAGCACCTGACAACTCTATACTTAGAACTGAGTCACCGTTTGACACACTTGATCGTGTTAAACGCGTAGCTACTGAGTGGGTCAAGCCAGGCCACAGAGTTGGTAGCAATACACACAATGTATCTGCAACAATATCGTTAAAAGATAATGAGTGGGAAGCTGCTGGCGAGTGGATGTGGTTAAACAGAGATTATTATAACGGTTTATCTGTACTACCTTACAATGGTGGTACATATACTCAAGCTCCGTTTGAGGACATTAGCGAAGCTGAATTTAATAAAATGTCCAAAGTATTATCAGAAGTTGATTTAACTAAAGTTGTTGAAACTGATGATAACACAGATCTATCAGGCGAGCTTGCTTGTGCTGGTGGTAACTGTGAAGTTGTTTAATTTAATTTTATTTATTATGACTGAATTACAAAGAATGTATAATGACATGTTAGTAACCTTAGAAAAAGGTATTAACGATCTTGAAAAGTTTGAAGATGGTAATATGTCTGCTGGAACTAGAGTTCGCAAGACAATGCAGACAACTAAAGAGTTAGCTCAAAAGATTAGAGTCACTGTTCAAGAACAAAAAAATACTGTTGTAGTATAATTATAGGAGAGCTTCGGCTCTCCTTTTTTTTAATCTAAATTACTTTGATCTAATTGAAATACTACTGTAACGTAATAATTTTTACTTCCTGTAGGCCTACCGCCTGCTAATTGTAGTGAAACTAATATTTGTTCACCTTTGCTAAAAGCAAGTGTTCCGCCTTTAGGTGTCGCGGCAAATGTTCCATTCATAACAGTATTTGCAGCTACAGTAGTCATTGTAACTAAAGCGCAAGGCGTTAAACTAGAACTACCATTAACTCTTTTTGCAAACGTAGCTACTAATGGTTGACCGCTACCTTTTTCTAATAAACTGTTTTGCGAAACAATGTGTATGCTTTTTATAGTACCATTCGCTGGAGCTACAAAAACATTACGAGGATTTGTTGACGATGTACCTTCTGTTATACCATCTGAAAAAGGTACAAACTGAGCAGTAGTACAGTCAGCGTTCAACATGTTACAAACTAAAGGTACGTATATAAGTCTAGCGTCACGCTTAGCTGTATTAGCTGTTATAGCACTAGCTTGGCTAGTTGATATACCTGTCTTAGCAGTATTAGCTGTTATAGCATTAGCTTGTGATGTAGTTATACTAGTTATTTCGCTAGCAACAAATCTTCTTAATTCATCTATGTCTTCACTTAATTTTTGAATAGCATATAACGCTGGCGATATAGTGTTAAACATACCTTCATCTACAATATGCACGCCTGCTTCGTACTCAGCTTTTATTTCAAGCTCTCTTGCGTCTGTAATAGATCTTGCGTCTTTACTTCCTCCTGTGTTTTTATTAAAAACATCTGGTATTTTTCTATCTGCTAATGCCATAATTTATACTGTATATTCCCAAACTATTGTTACTGCTAAATCTATATCTGTTGCTGTTGTATTTTTTACTAATGAAAAACCTAATACGTCTCCTTCACTAAACACCCAATCAGAAGCGTTAGCGCCTCCAACTCCACAAGGAACTATTACAGTAGACTGCGAAGATCCATTAAATGTTTCTGAAGCTTGAAAGCCACTAGTTTGATGATAATAAGTGCTACCATCGTGATCTCTTCTAGACATGTATATTACAGAGTTAGTACCAAAACTATTAGAGCTAGAACCTTCAGGCAGTGAATTACCTCTAAATAATATTTTAACTATTTTACCATCGTATGCGGCTACAACTCTAGTATAGTAAAGACCAGAGCTACTACCGTCTGATAGTGAATTAATAGGAAAATAATAATCAACAGTAGAACTACCACCATCTAAAGACATGTTATGATGCGTACAACATATCTGTGATGTTTGCACATTAGCTCCTTCAATTGTAACTTTACCCGCTGCAGATCTAGCTATTGTAGTATCTGATGCATGACCAAGCTCTATAGTATTTGGTTGTAATGCTCCTGCTACAGTAACAGTACCATCAGAAGCTATAAACATTCGCTCTGTAGCACCTGTTGATGGATCTGTTGTGCCAGTATTATTTGTAGTACCTGTTAAAAATCTAATGCCGTTACTAGAAGAAACGTTGTTTATAATATCAAGTGTATTATTTTGTAATTGTATGGCTCCTTCAGTTATAGTATCTGCTTTAAACCATAATCTAGGTAAATCGTTTTCGTTATTATTATCAGTATCAGCTTCAATTATAAGTGTTGCGTCTCCAGAGGTTCCAGATGTAACAGTTAAATCTCCTCCAATAGTAACATCTCCACTAGTAGTAAGTCCAGTTAAAGTACCAACCGAAGTAATGTTTGTTTGCGCGGCTGTCTGTATAACACCTGAGCTATTAACAAAAGAAGTTGATCCTGTAGTTATACCTCCGTCTAACTGTAAATTACCAGATTGACTTAATACAGCTATTTCAGCTGGAACATTAACACTAGTACCTGAACTTCCTACACTAGGACTAGATCTAAATATAAAACTACCACCTAAAGCGTTGCCAGTACTTGTTCCTGCTATGAAAGTCATATCACTTCCAGCAGCATTTGTACCTGTATTCGCGTCTACTTGAATAGATAGAGGAGCTGCATTATCTGATATTATACCTGAAGTTGTTGTGCTATCATCTCCAATGCGAAGATAATCTAAGTTAGTACTGGGGTTATAATAAGATAAATGAGATGAAGCTTCTATGGCACTAGAGCCATTACCTAGCAACACCGCATTATCTGTTAAACTTGTTGCTCCTGTACCACCACTACCAACAGCTAAAGTAGAAGATAAACCCGCTGCAGTTCCAGATGTATTTTGATTTAAAGTAGGTATATTAGCAGCGTTAATTGTAGCTGTACTGCTTATATCATTATCCCATCTGTAGTGTTCAGCTGCAACAAAGTTTGCTAAAGAGTCGTGATCAATAGTTCCTTGAGTAGCAGTAGATATAGTGGCGTTAATAGGATGTGAAAAAGTAAAAGTATCAGAAGCTGCTGTCCATAAAATAGTAGCGTTAGTAGAAGCATCTACAGCGTCTTGAATAGTAATACCAGCGCCGTCAGCTGAAGAAGAGGTGTCGCTACCATCAGCGTAATTTAACGTTATATTATTATCTTTAACAACTAAATTTGAAGTGTTTACAGTAGTTGTAGTGCCGCTAACAGTTAGATCGCTAGTTACAGTTAGATTTCCAGCGATAGTTGTTAAGCTTGTTGCTCCAGCACCTAAGGTAACGTCAACAATACTATTGCCATTACCTTCGCCTGTTATAACGTTACCGTCTATTGCTCCAGATCCACTTTGAAATGCGCAAACATTAACTACAATCTTTCCTTCTTCGTTACCGTCTCTGTTTTCAGAAACTACACAGGCTATATTTCCATAAGGATGTTGCTCTTCAGCATCATTATCGCTTGTAAAATCAATTCTACCAACAATGTCATCATCAGCTCCAGCAGCACCTTTATCTTTTACAAAACTTATGATTGCAGGGTTAGCACTATTGTTAGTGTTTTTTAAAGTAAATGTTGGCTTTTGAAGATTAGCGCTTTCTAAAAGAAGGTCATCGCCGTCAAAAGTAAAATTAGGCGAAGGCGTAATAGCACTTGTGCCGTTTCCAATTAAAATAGAGTTATCAGTAAGACTGCTAGCTCCTGTACCGCCATTAGCTACAGGTAGAACACCCGTAACTTCTGAAGTTAAATCTACAAAAGTACCTGATACACCTATATCTGAAGCTACTTCAGCTCCAGTCCTTTGGCCAATTTTACCATCTGAATCTATTACTAAAAATTTATCAGTGTCACTACCAGGGTTTGGCACACTTTCTAGGTATACATCCTGTCTAAACTTTGCAATAAAGTTTTCTATATGTTGACCTAAATATTTCATTTTAAATATTTAATAATACATCTACCTCATCAGATCCTCCAACTGTTATGTTTAGACCATATCCATTGGCACTATTGTTAAATCTTGGTATATCGCTACTCTCTAATACTAAAGAGGTATTAAAAGGCAAGTTTACAGTTTTTATTATATGATAGCTTTTGTTAAGAGTTGGCGACTGTATAAACAAAGATACAGTAGCATCATTGCTAGCTCTAACGTTGCTTAAAACAATAGACTTTATTGCATTAATATCACTACCAGGCGCTATTAACTCTACGTCAACACCGGTAGATCCAGTTATATTATGGTAGAGCTTGATAGCCATGTATTAAACCTCAAAGAACATAACAAATTCTAATACTACCGCGTCATTAGTAGAAGGGGCAGCTACTACATCTTTGTTGTCTGCGCCAGTAACAGGAAACATCATCCAGTCTCCACCGTATAATCTACCTATTTCTTGTGGCGTACCACCTGTATCACCAATAGATATTGTTACGTAAGTAGACTTGTCAATCGTACCTTTTCCGTCACCAACGTTTTGAACAAAAACTTTAGCTGCTTTTGCATCAGCAGTTTCTTGTAATAAAGACGCGTCTGCCATAGTTATTATATCTACTGCAGATGTAGATGCTAATTTTCTTCTTGAAAATCCAGTCGTTTCTTCTATATCATTTATAGTGTCTGCTTTTGTTAGCGTCATAGTTTTACTATAACCAGAATAAGCTGGAGATATATCAGATGCTAGAGTTACTGTTGCTGTTGTTGCCATTGTATTTAGTTTTTAAAAATTATTATTAAGATGCAACTAAAGTTCTACCTTCGTGAAACAAAGTGTAAGTAACTTTGTTAGTACCTACTTTAGCTTCTAATCCAATATCTGTAGTATCGTCACCTGCTCCCCATGGAATCCACATCCAATCGCCTGCATATAATCTACCTATCATTTCTGCTTTAATAGTAACTTCAAGATAATAAGTTTCGTCCGCTGAGTCATTAGCAATTAAAACTTTATTAGCTTTGTTTACACCTAAAGCTGTAGCGTCTAGAATATCATAAACATCTCCAGTTGCTATTTCTATATAACCCATATCCATTTGAGTTAAACCATCAGCAATAGTACCCGCTTTCATACAAGTTGTAGTTGTAGAAACAGACAATGCATCTGATAGCAAATCACTTGTTAGCGTTACCGCTGCTGTTGTTGTTGCCATAATTTTTTATTTATTTATTGTTATTTTTTTTATTAATCTACAAAGAGCATATACTCTAATGTCATATCGCTAGCAGATGGAGTAATATCTATGTCACAGTTTGTACTTGTAGTATCAGCAGCCCAAGGAATTAAAGCCCAGTCGCCAGCGTATAATCTACCTACAACAACACCAGCTACTTCTACTATAAAATACTCAGCGGCTGTTGTTGATATATTTTTTAAATATAGTTTATGCGCTTTATCATCAGTGTAATTCGCCGCGGCAAACAAAGTATATTCAGAAGTATTTGCCGTAGTTTTTCTACTTAAACCAGATGTATTAGCAATACCAGTAGAGTTTCCAGCTGCTGTAAGTGTAGCTGAAGATGTTAAAGCTAGTTCGTCAGATAATAAATCTGTACTAGCTAATGTTATTGTTGCGGTTGTTGTTGCCATATTTTTTAATTATCAAAATCTATATATTCTATTATTACCTCTTCACCTTGCTCAATAGCTTTAGCAATGCTAGGGTAAATTCTTTTATACGCGTTAACAGATTTACCAACAAATCCGTCTCTAAGTATATTATTGTTTTCTTGACTATCGCCAACGATAAGACACCCAGCAGTATGCTCATCAGTGTTTCCAGTATGAATAAGAATATACTCAAAACCAGGAACATCAACGATATGAAGCATGCCACGATGTATACCAGGATATTTTTTATCATAACGCGCATGAAATCCTCCTTCTTTTCTTAACTCTATTTTATATGTACCTGCAGGTATTCTAGTTTCACCTTTCACCTTTAATACGCGATGTTCATCTTCTAAAGTATAACACAAAAAATGTTTTTTTACTTCAGTTACTTCAAACAAAAGACCATGTGTACAGTCTGATTGCGAGCTAAATCTTAATACTTCTAGTTTCATACTTTACTATTAATATCCACCTCCACTACTACCAGATGATCCTCCAGTAGAAGGTGGAGTATAATTAGGTATAGAAGGTTGAGACATAGGTGTAGACTGAGGTGTAGATTCAGGTAAGTTTGGCTGAGTAGGCGTTTGGTTTGGTTGAGCTATCTGAATGTTTTCTTGTTGGCTAGGGCTTTGTGGGTTTTGCTGTGCTAAAGACTGATAAAACTGTATTTCACTATCTGTAACTGCGAAATTACCAACAGAGTTTTCTATTGGATTCAAAGCTGTTTGTATTCCTTGAGCCAACGCAGATGTTATTTGAGCATGATTTTCACCTCCCATATAACCTAATATACCATTAAAAAAGTGTATATGATAACCTGTAAGATTATATTGTTTAGCCCAAATTTTAGCCTCTCTTATAGTATCGTACAGAGGCACGTTATCTATTACAGTTAATAAACTCATTTTAAAAGATTACATAGTTAATACCACACTTAAAATCATACCACTCTTTAGTCCAGTACTTATTATACTTGCCTTCAACAAATAAACCTAAGTTTTTATTTAGCTTATATCCAAATATTAAACCACCTGAATAATCATACCATTGACCATCTACAAAGTTGTGATACGAGTACTGTCCACCATCATCATAATGATAAGGCATTAAATTACCCCAAGAGTGCAACCAAAAGTTTTTCTTATAGTGATAAAAATCAAAGCCAATAACAATACTATTTTGCCATTGATTATTTAACTCATTACGCTTTTTATCTACGTAGTTTTCTAAAACTGTAGGTACTACAACTTGATTCCAAACATCAGAGCTTGTAGCTACTACATTACCGTTTGGATCTTTATACTCACTATTGTATACATCTACACTATAACCTTCTTGTATTGCTAAATGTGTATAATGTATATCACCTGTAGCCATAATCCACTCTTCTAGTGGATCATAACCGTATGGCTCTGCAAGCCTAGTAACGCCACCAAAGTTAAACGATAGCTTCTTTTTACCGTTTAATCTAAATCTTTGTGTAGCCTCATAATACTCTATGTCTGCAAAACCATCTTTAATATATTCTACTTTCGTAAACCACTTTGGTTTAACATATCTTAAAAAATGATGTTGATCAAAATACTCTATACCTTCTTGTCTTTTGTAATCTACTTCAAATAAATATTCAAAAGGAGATCTACCAATACTAGCTGCATCACTAAATGATGACTCTGTACCATCTTTAAATGGCGATGTACCTTCGTATTGAAATCTTTGTATCTTACGTATACCCATGGTTAATGAGTAATCGTAAGGAGTTAATATAGTGTCATAGTTTAAAACGCTGCCATTTATAGAGTATATATCTCTATCAGACAATGACGTGCCACCGTTAGTAGCTACATAAAATGTAGAAAACTTAAATGCTTTTTTAATTTGCGAGCAACACTTTTTTGGAGCAGCGCAAGATATTAAAAGTAATAATATTATTATGTATCTCATTGTACTATTATTATTGTTGTAAAGCTAACTTTGTCGTTTGAAACTTTAATGTAGTTAATACCTTTATTAAGCTTTATTCTTTTAGTATCTAAGTATAGCTTATGTTTTCTACCGTAATTATCTATAACTAAAACATCTACTGTTTCAGTAAAGTTTATATAATCTTTTGTTGGGTTTGGATAAGGCAAGTACTTAGATCTTTTGTACATATTTATATCAACAGGACCTGTCCAACCTTCTTCGCAATAATTATATAACTCATAGCAAGTGTTATCCCAAACATCATCGCAGCAGTACTGATCAACTTGTATCACCCACTCAAAACAAGCATCAGGTAAATAATAAACGTCACCGCTAGCACAGCCAGAAGAATAATAACACGAGCTATCAGCGACATTGGCCAACGCATTAAAATTAACAGCGGTCGGGTCAGTGCAGCCAAGCAACGGATAAATACAAGAGCCATTATCAGTGTTTGCAAGTGCGTAGTAATTTAATGCTGTGCTATCAGTACAGCCGTTAACAGTTTCAATACAGCTTCCATTATTAGTATTACATGTGTCGCAGTAATTAAAAGCAGTAGGATCAATACAACCAAATATTATAGGTATACAACTGCCATCATCTATATTAGCGTTAATACTGTAGTTAAAAGCGTCGTCATCCATACAGCCTTCTACGATAGCAATACAAGAACCAGGTATTTCAACGTTAGCCAATGGATCATAATTAAATGCTGTAGAGTCCATACATCCGTATGCAATAAGCGTAGCGCACGAGTTATCGTCATAATCATAAGCTGAGTCATATTCTAAATATAAAGGGTTAGTACAGCCAGGATTATAATAACAGCTATTGTCATCTGTGTTTACACTATCATTATAGTTAATAGCTAAGCTGTCTATACAACCATACGTTCTGTCAATACAATCATTACCACAATATGTTTCGCCTGTAACGTGCATAAATGGTGGTATTGGGTTTGCAAAGCCACCTTCTTGCTCTATAGCTATATAATTATCAGAGTATAAAGTGTAACCACACTGCACAGCTGTAAAATCTGACTGAAAGTTTATTTCAAATATTGCTTTAACAAAGTAGCCTGCTTGTAAGTTTAATGTATATGTAGTGTCAAAACCGTCAACTAAAGTAAAAGTATCTATTACAGCATAACCATAAGGCGGTGATAAGTTTGTAGCTTGTGATACAATTAATATAGAACCAGCCCAACCGTTTCCGGCTAAGTCGGTTAGTTCTAAGTAGTGTGTACAACTAGATATATTTACATCTGTATTAGCACTATCAATATAATTGTAAGACAATGAGTCAGTACAACCATAAACAATAGGCGTATAACACATACCTGTATCTACTGTAGCCATAAAGTCAAACTCAACATAGCTACTATCCATACAACCAAATATAGGTGGTGGTGGTGGGCAGTTTGTAGTTATTAATGTATCTACTATTTCAAAACCAAAGTCAGCTTCTTCTAGTTCCCATATAATATCACCACACTGCTCTATATATACAGATCCATCTTCACCACCCCATAAACTACCAGCAACGCCGTCGCCGTAATCATCGCTTAAAACCAATATAAAAGTATCTATAGGAGAACATGTAGATATATATTGTGGTTGATATGCTATTGCGTCTGGAAAAGGCCCACCTTGCATAAGCGTGTCACCATCTGTGCTTAACACAGTAAATGATGTCTCGCTTGGATATTGATCAGGATTTATAATAACATCTAAGCCCCAAGTACCAGGTGGGCATTGTGCAAACACTACGTTTACACATAATAATAAAGTTAATAAGTATTTCATTAAAATTTACTAATTATAAGTTCGTCTATATATTCTTGTATTTCTTTTCTAGTAGCAACCATTTTAAAACTTAAGTCTGCTTGAAATCGTTTGACTTCTTCGCCATCATCGAAAACAATGATAGTAGGTACAATAGCAATAGCATATTTTTTTTGTATTTCTGTACTGTCTATACTTAAACTTTTTTTACTAACGTCTGACAATTTATCAAACCACTCAACGTTATTAGCTTTATTCCAGTCTGCATTAAAGTGTATTGCTTTAACTTGACTAAAAGCTGTTGATGCTGTAAATACTAGCACCATGATTAGCACATACAAGTAGTTTGCTATACATGTTTTTTTCATCGTCTGTCTAGTTTATCTTCAATACGTCTAACAGTTTCTTTTAACTCTTTAACGTCTTCTTGTGTTGTCATAATAGTATTACGTATCATTTGATCTTTCATATCAAACTCCATACGTGTAACTTCAGGATCTGGAGCTACTGGTAGCTCTTTTGCTTCAGCTATGTCTGCTTTAAGAGTAAACCACATACCTGTTCCTGCTACTAATACAACGCCTAGTGATATTATTGTTTCTAAACTTAACTTTACTTTAGTGTCTTTACCTATTTCAGTTGCCATTATTTCTCACCACATTTTTTACTTGGGTTACCAACTTGCACCCAGTTTTCTTTTTTAAACCAGTCTCTCAAAGTAGCGCCTTTTTTACGAGCGCCTTTAACAAAGCTTTTACTTGATCTCTTATACTTACCACCTTTAGCAGCTTTACGCTTAGCTCGCACTACTTTAGCGCGTTCTGAAGCAGACATGCTACGAACTTTAGCAGCAGGCAGGCACACTTTTTTAGTGCCCCCGCCTTTTACTTTTTTTATTGGTGAGACCATTTTAAAAGCCATAGTCTTACTTCTTTTTCATTTTCATCTTCATAGCTGAAACTTTCTTCATCTTCATTGCAGCTTTTTTCATCATCATAGCCGACTCTTTTTTCATCTTCATTGCGGCTTTTTTCATTTTAGCAACAGTTTTAGTGTCTTTATTTATAGCAGCAACTAAACCTTTATTAAGCTTTGCTTTTTGAGCAGCTGTAGCTTTTTTCATTGGTGCTTTTTTCATTTTTGCTCCTGATTTTTTCATATCATTAGCTCCTTTACCGTCTGCAGCGAAAGCTGGTACTTTTTTACCATTAACAGTTGTCATTGCCATTTTTGCCTTCATTGGACCTTTTTTCATTTTTGCAGGTGCTTTTTTCATTTTAAATTTTGTTTTTAATGTGTTTATACATTGAGTTACCTAATTTTTCGCCCATTCTACTGTCTGACTTATAGTGAGCGTGGGCAACTCGTCTACTATAAGATATATTTTCACCAGTTTTATTAAATGCTGATTTAGCTTTAGGATGTTTATCACCTAATACTTTAGCTATTAATACGCCTTGTACTGAGTGGCCAGATGGATATGATGGTGTTTTCATTGATGACATCTCAATATCTTTCATCTTTATATTCATCTTTTTAGCAATAGTCTTTGGTCTTGGTCTGTCAAAGTATTTCTTAAGTTCCATAATTACAGGTGCTGAGTCTTTTATAAGTTTAGCAGCAACTTTAGGATCATAGTCTTCTATATTGTTATCTTTAGCTGCTTTTTTAAATGCAGCTTCTATATTATCGTTATCTTTAACAAACTTTTTATTTATAGGTATACTTTTAAGCTCTTTGACCTCTTGCATTGTATCAAAAGTATTGTCGCCTGGTGGCTTCATCTTTTTAAACGAAGATATGTTAAAGTCTTTAAACATTATTTTTTTAATCTTCTTAATGCAGCTTTACATCGTTTGGCAATGCCAGCTTGCTGCGGCTTTTTACCAAATCTAGATCTTTGCTCCATAACAGTTAGTATTTGTATTTTACGGGCGTAAGGCTTACTGATACGCTTTACTTTAGAACAGGTAGCTCGCGCATCAGCTGGGGTTTTATATTTTATTCTTACAGTATCTTTTGGATTTTCGTCGGTATACAGTCTTCTTCCACTGCCTTTTGGCTTTTTGCCAGTTCCTACGACAGGGTCTTTACGTTTTTTAGCTGGTGAAGGTCTGTTAGTTTGCATGTTTATAAACCAGTTTGCTAATTGTTTATCTCTTGGCGTGGCGTCTTTTCTAGCCTTAAGCTTACGAGCTTTAGCAACTGTTACATCGCCACCGTAAAGCTTTGATATACGAGCTTTTAAAACGCCTCTATATGCCATTATTTTTTCTTTTTATCTAATCGTTTTCTAACAATGTCCATTGTTTTACGCATCTTAGCAGCGTATTTAGGATTTTTCTTTCTGTTAAATACTACTTGTTGATTTAAACTACTAATAATCCTAGATAAATTACCTTTACGAGACTTAATCATCCAGCTAGCTAAACCAGAAGCTGATAAACTTTTAAATTTACCTTTAGCATCAGGTGCGTCTGAGTGTTTAAAATCACCCATACGCTTAGGCAAAGCACTTTGCAGCTTTTTAGCTTGTTTAGCATGCATAGTAGCAGAGTTTTTTAATTGCCCTATTATTTTTTTTAGCTCGTTATTTTTTAATTTAAAAGCCATTACTTCTTTTTTCTTCTAGGCACACAGTTTGGAACCATTCGATTACCTTTTTTCTTCATGCCTTTTTGCACATGAGACTTCCAGCAAGCTTTTAAAGGTGATTTCATTTTAAATGCCATTACTTTTTCTTTTTCTTTTTACCTAAGTAACTACTAGGGTTACGAGTACATCTTACGCCCCAACCAGAAGCATAAGCCGAAGGCCATACTTTAAATTTACGTTTAGCAGCTGCTTTGCAAGCTGCAGATATTTTTTTTAATGCTGAACTTTTTTTCATAATACTAACACCTCCAGCGTCTACGAGCAGCTAAACCTCTTTCGCTTTTCCAGCTTCTTGATCTAGCACAAAACGATTTACGTCTTGAAGCTCTTTTACCTTTTGGATTTTTTTCAGTTACGGCAGTTTTTAATTTACTACCAGGATTTTTACGTTTATACTCTCTTACGCCTTTTTCAGTCATACCGCCACCGGCAGCACCACCTCTAGCGCTTTTATCTTTAGCAACTTTATTAAAGTTTTTGCCACGACCTATAGTTCTTCTTGGCTCAGCTTTTTTCATAGGCGAGTCTGGCTCTGAAAGTTTGAATCCAGAAAGCTTACCACCAGCTCTACGCCTACCACAAGGAGTCACCGGAATAGGGTTATTTTTTTGAATATAAGCCATAATTTATATATTACTTGTTTTGAGTGTGTTTTACTGTCTTCTACTTCTAGATCTTGTTCTAGTTCTAGTAGATCTTCTAGATCTTTCTTTTTCTATTTCAAGTTCTTTTTCTGTAGCGCCTAAGTTCCATTTACTCCAACCAAGACCCATAGCTAATCTTTGCCACCAATCAAACTCATTACTCATAGCATCATTTAAGTTTTCAGCTTTTCTATGAAGTCTAGCTGCAGGCAAGTTTGTAGTAGCTTCTACAGCTAAAGCAGTCGCTTCATAAACAGGATTTTCAATATCTAGTAAACTAGTATTTTCTATTTCTTTAGCATTGTATTTTAAAACTTTTTCAGCTTGCTGTAACTTTCTAGCTTTAATACCTATTGGTGGTGAAAGCTGTAACAACTCCATCATTAAAGCATTGTCTTCTTTCAAAAAAGATTTCTTTTGACTTTGCTCATGCATTTTAATAGCAGCGTTTTTAATAGTAGATATAACAGCACCACCAACACCTGAGCCTCTAAGTATACTGTCTATAGTTCCATTTAAAATTCTGTCTCTTTTTTTAGTAAAAAACTCTTCGTCTTGTGGATCATCACTAAACATCATTGCAAATAAAGCCGTTTGTAAGCCATAAAATATAGCGTTTTGAACAGCTGTATAATAAATAATTCTTGAAATGTTAGACATATCACTTTGCCATTGAGTAGTGTAGCCCGGCGCTTTTCTTCTGTTTATTAAATCTAAACCTGCTTTTTTAATTAATCTAGCGTACTGAGAAGGTGTGTTTTGAAAAGCTAGTATTATTCTACCTAACGGTGAAGCTTGTTGTTGACTTAACATGTCAGGTCTTGCTGACTGCTGAGTTGCTTCTGCTACTTCTTGAAAATCATCAAAAGCTTTAGCTTGAGCCTCTTGTTCAGAAAGTCCTTGACTTAAATAAGTTTTAATTCTATTTCTATAAAATGAAGCGCCACCTAAAGCTATAGCGTTACTATCAGCAAGCTGCGTAGGTGTAAATCCTATATTTAAAAGATATTTTATTAGAGCTCTAACAGGCTGTTTAGACTTTGAAACTTGCGTTGCTATTTCATTAGCATTAAGATCAAATGATCTACCAGCTCTTCTTTGCTTTAACATATCTGAGTTAAAAAGCGTAACATAATCCGCCCAAAATTGTTTTTGATCAGCAAAAGCTGCGGCTGCTTTAAATATATTATTATCACCAAAGTTAATAAAGTTAACTAAAGATAATTGCTGTAGTACGGCAGATCTAGTGTTAAAGAACATAGTAGCGCCTACAGATCCGTTTATATAATCTAAAAATCTATTAACAAGTCTATTGTTACCCGTAGGTCTATTAGTTCCGTTTTTAGTTCTATAAAGAACATCTTCTAAAGCTTCTCTAAAATTAGTACCGTAAGCCGCTTCTATTTTATTTAAATTTTCTTTTGAAAATATAATTTCAGAGTTATCTATAAACTCTTGAAAAAATTTACCTCTACCAACTCTACCAGTAGCATCTACTAAATCTGTAGTTATATCACCAACTTCCCAGTTTTCACCTGGCTTAACGTATCCTTCTTTAATTCTAGATATTGTAGCTAAAGACTCTGCGAAAGTTAATAAATCTTTATCGTTTAATACTATTTTAGATAGCTCAGCTTTATCTGTTTTAGTCATACCTGGTACGTCAAAGCCAAACTTGTTCCATAAATAAACTCTTACAGCATCAGACATTAAGTAATCACCATCAGGAGTTTTAGTTGTTAACCTTTTTCTCATATCTGGATATTGCTTTAGCAAAGCTTTATAGTCGTTTGATATAGCTTGCTTAGCAGAGTTTAATTCTCTATATGCTCTATTTAAAGGTTTTATTAAAGACTCTTCAAAAAATGCTCTATGTTGATTACCTTTTCTACCTTTACCCATAAAGTTGTAAAGTAAACCTACAAAATCTTCGTGCGATGGTGGTATAAAATATCTAAATCTACCTTCACCTTTACCTCTCTTTCTAGCTTTAGATTCTGAAAACCTTTTGCTAGCGTCTATGTTTTTAACTTCTTCAAGTATACTATTAAATCTATCGTCCATAGACTTACTAAACTGCATTTTAGCTTGTACAGACTTGCCTTTAATATCTAATTGGTCAAACACGTGTTTAACAGCTTTTACGTTTGGCAATGCGTCATCAACAAAATACATATCGTTATAGCCTTCAGCGTACTTTTCTACAAACCATTGAGCTTTAGCATCACCTTCGCTTCTACCTAAGCCAGTTATATTATCTATAGGTATATTTATACCTTGACTTTGCAGCCATTTATGTATAGGTCCTGCAGCTTCTTGCATACGAGCCGTTAAAACAAACACGTTGCTAGGGCCATACTTACGTATTTGGTTTTTCATTTTTTGTAATAACGGCCCTTGTTTGCCGCCTCTTACATTTGCAAAATCAGAAAAGTCAAAAGTATAACCTTCTTGAGCATAAGTAGGACCATCTATTGGCCATTTATCAGAAGGTATTTTTACTATATCATCACCTTTAGTTGCTGTAACAAAGTTTTTGCCATCAATAATTAGTGTTTCATCAAAATCAAAAGTTGACATACCTCGTGATTTTGTTTCGCTACTAATTGATCTAGCGTTTTGAATAGCTTCGCTAAATTTAACTGTTCTACCAGCATTGTCTTTTAGTGCTATTGATTTACCTTCTGCATTAACTTGAAACTCTTGGCCAAATGTCTTGCCATCTATTGTTATTAATGAGTTAGGATTTATGCCACCTTTAACTTTAGCTACATCACTGTTAAAGTATCTATTCCACCAATTATTTTCTATTAAGTCCCAACCTTTAGGCATACGTCTTTGAAGACCTACTGACGTTAGTTTTTTGTCCATAACTTTATCTAAAGCTATTAGCTTGTAGTTTTCTATAACTAAATCGTAAGAAGCTTTAAAGTTAGAGTCTCCAAGCGCTGCGTCTATTAAATATAAGTAAGCGGCCGTTGCTGGCATGGCGTGCTCATACTCAAATCTTTTTCCTGTTATATTACGTGAGTAACCCACAAACTGAGCGCCAAGTTTATGCCAATGATTAGTGTCGTTGCCTACTAATTTTAAGTAAGATCCTATAGTTCTAGCTTTTTGAGGATCATTCTTTATAACATCGCTAAATCTTTGCCACATAGCTTGATGTATTGTAGACACTTTCTTGTTCCAAGCTTTTATTTTACCATTACTTATATTTCTTTTTATAGTGCCATTATCTTTAAAAATAGTTGAATAAGAAGATATAGAGTAATCATCTATGCCTTTTATAGGTTTTCCAAACTTGCTATCAGGTAACTTACTTAGAGCTTTTAATCTATCTCTAAAGTCATTATATATTTTAGCTTCATCTGGCTTAGACATGCTAAGACCATAAGACTTGTTGCTAGCAGTAAAAACAGTGCTGTTAGCGCCAAACCAAAAATCTCTAGGCATTAAAGGTAATAAATCATTTTCTACAGCTTTTATAAAAGCTTCTCTTCCTTCTTCTTTTCTTAAATTAAAAGTACTCTCAACATTATAAACGTCTAAAAGCTTGTCAATACCTTTAGTCTCTAGCTCAAATAAAGATTTAATACTTATTACATCATCAACTGACTTACTAAACGCAGCTTTGCTTTGAGCAGCTGTAATATCAGCTGTTTGTTGTTTTATAGCTTTAGCTTCTTGAGGAGTCGCGTCTTTTAATTTAGCTTCTTGATTTCTTTGAGCCGCTGACAAAGAAGCGTTGATAGAATAAGTTTTAGCAAGACCTTTTAATAACTGGCCTATATTTCTATCGTATAAGTTTTGCTGGCCAGCTGGAGTTATACCTATATCTTTTTTAAGTTGATCTATAACTTCTTTAGTAGGATTTATAAACTTTTGTTTTAGTTTTTTAACTGGAGTTTGAGATTTTAAACCTCTACTTCTGCCAGATGGAGACGTCATGACGCCAGAAGGATCTGTAAAGTTTTCGTAAAAATAATCTAAAGGTAATCCTTTTAAACCTATAGCAATACCGTAAGTGTCTCTTGAAACATCAATAGTTTCTCCAGCTCTGTTTATCTCAGCTGTAGGTTCGGAAACATTGTAAAGCGGTAAAGTTTTAACAAAGTTGCTTAAGTTTTGTTCGGCATTAAAAAATCTTTGTATGTTTAAGGCTTCAGAAGGTAAAGCCATACCTTCTTTTACTTTAGTTGTAGGCACTAAATTTGCGCCTCCTTCCATTATTTTTTTAGCAGGAATATTAAATATCATCTCACCTACTTTGCCGGCGTACTTAGAAGATATATTTTTAAAGTTGTCACCTTCTTTTACTTTTACAGTAGATTTTATTTTGTCAGAAACTTTTCTTGTTTCAGCAAAATCAAGTATATCTATTTTAGTTCTTTTCTCTTCAACCTGTTGAGAAGACTCTGTATCAGTTATAGCTGTTTGCTTTTCAACTTTAGCAGCTACAGCTTCATCAGTTGTAGTTTGGAATATATTACCAAATCTAGGGTTGTCTTTATAAAACTCTTGAAGCCTAGCTTGTAGTAGTTTACCAGCAGGCGTTGTTGAGTTTAAATAACCCATTATACTATCGTTTCTATTTGGATTATATTTTTTTAGTAAACCAAACAAACCTCTTTCTGATGTGACAAAGTCTTGAACTATGTCAGCTCTATCTTCTTTTGTTATACCTTCTATAGTAGGTAAAATTCTATCAACTTCATTTTTTAAAGTGTCAGCCGCTATAAATGCTGTGCTCTCTTTAGTTTCAGGATCTATGAGATCTTCTTTTAAAGCTTCAACTTCTTGATATACTCTAGAAAACTTTGCTTCGTCAAAAGTTACATCACCTTTAGTAGCTTTAGTAACACCTTTACTTAAAGCGCCTTTATGTATACTTTTATTGTAATCTTTTAGAAAGTTATAAGCACCTCTACCACTTGCAAAATCAACATCGGCAAGGCCAAGATCTGCAAATAATCTTCTTATAAAGTCTTGTATTTTTGTAAATACGCTATCGTTAAACTTAACCTCTTTGTTTTCTATAAGATCTGAAAATATAGTAAAGTATTCATCTAAGTTTGCTTTCATGTAATCAACCTCAGTGCCTTCTTCTATGCCAAGTCTTTCAGCTACTTCTTTGTCAGCTTTTTGTTTTAAATTTTTATAATTTTTATCAATTCTTTGTTGAATTAAAGCCGTGTTTTCTTCGCCTATAATATTTAAAAAATCAGATATAGTTTTATCATTTATTCTACCTTTTTGACCGCTAGCTTTTATTATACCGTGTAGCAGCTCATGGTTACCAACGTTATCACCATACAATTTCTTTTTAGCAGCGTCTTTATTTATTACTATTTCACTATCTAAAATAGTGCCTGGTGTTTCTGATAACTCTTTAGATGTTTTATCTGGAAATCTTTGTTCCATCTGCTCTTGAGTGAGCTCTGTAAAGTCTAGCCCGTACAATTTGCTATGCTTTTTAGCAAACTCCATATTGGCTTGATAATCTTGCTCAGCAACAGCTTCTTCTACTAAACCTATAGTTTCTGTATCGCCTGAAAGTAAAACACCTGTTCTAGCAGCTTCTTGTTTAGCTGCAGCTTTTTTACCTATACCAGTAAAATCGTTTTCCATTTTAATATCAGCTGTAGCAATATCAACATCGTCAGCTGTATCAACAAAGTCTTTCATTTGATCGTAAGTAACAGTTTCTCCGTTAAGCTTATATACGGGTGTTTTTGCTGTTAATAAAGCATAACCTACGTTTACTGGAGCGGTTACAGTACCTGTTATAGCTTCAAAACCTATTTCAGCTGGATCCATTTCTTGATCTGCAGCTACTCTACCTAAAACTTCACCTGTACCACCACCAACAGCTTCAACAGTTGTACCTGCAGCGGCAGCGGCAAGAGTTGACTTTCTAGCGCCTTTTACAACTTGTTTGGTAGTAGCAGCTACTTTACCAGCTAAACCTCCTGTAAAGCCTTCTATTGAGCCGATAGCAAGACCTCTACCAATAGCTCTATTTCTTATTTTTCGTCCTTTTGGCCCTTCTAGTAATTCTTTAACATTTTCATCGGTAAACTCTTTGTTTTCTAATTTTAACTCTTTTTCTATAAGCTCACCAAAAGTTAAAGCGGCTTCCATAGATGTTGCTAAACCACCCATAGCACCAGCAATAGCACCTGGTACTGCTCCAAGA
>VMHT01091816.1_pt1 | contig 18857 bp, 22 predicted proteins | sample 4693611 | NCBI WGS metagenome assembly VMHT01 (sample SAMN12280063, study PRJNA550983) | marine metagenome | isolation source: seawater sampled from same location over 5 years 0.02-0.2 micron viral filtrate | place: USA: collected off the coast of southern California halfway between the port... ...
CATCGACGCTTTGTCTTAAGCAGGTTCCCATACTCTATTATTTATAAAATTATCGAAAACAGGGAAATTAGTGTGGTAGCTATTATGCACAACCACCGAAAACCAGGGTATTGGCACGAACGCAGCTAACAAGACGCTCAAGCCACCCCCTCCGGTCGCTGGGACGCTGCCATGTGGGCTGACTCACTTCGTTCGGATTATAGCCCATACGCTAGCGCCCCTTAGCTTAAAGTTATACATAAACCATGAAATCATCACACAAGACAATTTTTATAATTTTTGTTTCATTTATCCTTTCTTCATTAGTGGACGAATACCTTTTAATTACTCGCGGCATCGAGCTCTTCACCTACCACATTCATACGATTTTCGTAGCAATTTGCCTCTTCATTTGGTGCAAACAACACGGTAGAGAGAATGGACATACACAGCTCAGAATGTATCCCTTGTTTTGTGCATTAATAGGCTTCATTGGTGTTCCGGTGTACGCCTATAAATTTTATGGCCTAAAGCACGGAACAGTTCTTCTATCTAAAGCGATTGTTGCATTAATTGTTACCGTAGTAGTTTCTATTGGCGCCACTACCCTTTTCTCAACATTTTATTTATAACAAAAAAATCAAGTCGTAGGCTAAAGCCCACTGGGACGCTAACACAGGGTCGATTCGCCATAATGCCCTACTCGTTATCGCCCCTTGTTTAAAAGTTAGGTGACTAGGGATGGTTATGCTTCAAAAATTAAAAATTCTGTTCTTAGGTTTCTTATGTTCGTTACCGTTTTCACTCTTTTTCGGTTATGGCACTTTCTTCGTTTTGTCTCATGTTCAAGAGTTTAGTAACACCAATATTTCCTATCTCGTCGGAACAGGCATATTTACTTTAATTTCCATAAGTGGTTTAACAAATCCAGGGGCATACATAACAGTGTTTAAAATTTTTGGATTTTTTAATGACCTAGGGGATATTGCTAGTGCAATCAGTATCTTTAACATTTTCAAATAACTGTTGTATTGTGCTCAAAGGTAAATCACCTAACAAAAAATTTATGTCGCCCGCAGTCGGGCTGGGACACAAACAGCTAGGCGGCTTCGCCATTATAGCCTGCCTGTTTGTGCCCCATATTTAGGCGTTATGCACAAGGAAGTATTGAATGAAACATAAGATTATTTGTTCACTATTCTCAATAGCCATTTTTACTTCGGGATTATTTCTCGGCGCATATATCAGTACGTCAGCGGGCGCTAGTTCAAACTCTACAGAGTTATATAGCAGCATTATTCACCTTTCTTCTGTTCATCAACAAATAGAAAATGGTGAATTAGAAAACGCAAAACAAGCCATCTGTAGTTTCGTCAGAACACGCATCGAATTACTAGAGCTTGGCCATCAAATTCTTAACGAGAATAGGGCCAAGGAAGTAATGGTTCTAAAACAAAGTATGGAGAAAATGCTTTCAAACACATCGCAAGCCAGCACTTCGTTAGCTGAAACTTGTGTTTAACGAGGCGCTTAACGCGTTCCCTTTGGTCACTGGGACAGTAACGCAACGGCACTTCGTAGATATGTCGCTACGTCACTGCCTCACTGCCTCAAAGCTTAGCGTTATATCGCGGGATAGTTCGATGGAAGACAAGGACTTAGTTATTTACGATGGGGTGTGTAACTTCTGTAATGGAGCAGTTGCCTTTATTTTGAAGCGCGACAAAACTGAACGTTTTATATTCTCACCAATGCAATCAGAATATGCTCAAGAAGTTATCGAACGTTACAAAGTTGATACTCTAGGTGTTGATACTTTTATGTTAGTTAAGAACGGAAACGTTTTTCTTTGGTCTGACGCTGCACTAGAAATCGCAAAAGACTTAACTGGGTTCTGGTTTTTATTCGGTGTAACTAAAATCTTGCCGCGTTCTTTTAGAGACTTCTTCTACAGAATTTTTGCTCGCAACCGTATTAAGCTTTTCGGTGGTACAAAGCATTGTCAAATACCCGATAAAAAGGTCTTAGGGAGGTTCAGAGGTCTTGCGATGTAACAAACAAATAAAGCCGTTCCCGTTGGTCACTAGAAGGCATATACGCGGGGCCGCTTCGCCATTATGCTCAGCGCATATGCGCCTCTTAGCTTAATGTTAGAAGCTTCTGAGAAATCAATGGCTAAATCAGAAATAAGACGATTCTTAAAAGAGATCCGCACTAAGTTTCCTGACGTTGTGCCTCTTATGGAAAAACATGAGTGTTGGGCGCTTACATTTCTAATGGGAGAGTTTGCAAATTTGACGACTATTTTGTTAAACCAAGGCGACTTAGAAGAAGCACTTGAGCAGTTGCATTACATGAGCGAGAAACTAGATACTGCAACCGAAGCAGAATTCGAGTACATAGATGTATATTATACAGAGCACTTATTCTGGAAAGGTACCAAAGAAGGTATTGAACGTGGCTGGCCTCTCGTCCCAGATAATCTCAAAAAACTGTACTTGGACTTTCATGGTAAACCACCTAGGGTAGTGGTTTAGATAAGGTTGAGGGAAGTACAATTTTACAAAGTACGATTGATGGCTTTTGTGAAACTCAGCGCTCTAAAGATGTCTTTAAAAAATTAAAACGTTTTATATCCAATAAAGCGATTAAAATGTCTGGTGTTCTATTTTTCCCTGAGGCTTACGATAATCTGAGAAATGGTTGGCGATTAACCCCAATTCTAACTGGTGTGCCTGAGTTAGATGTTAAGCTTGAACCTTACAATTAAGAGTGTTTTAAACATAACAAACGCTTTAACCAAGGGACGAAAAACAGCAAGCTTGCGCTCCTTCGTCGCTAATTTTAGCCTGCTATTTTGCGCCAGTTTAGCTAGGCGGTATGCATCAAGGTAAATAATGAATCGAGCGCCCCTTTCAAAAGAACCAGTTAACCTATTTATTCTTTTAAAGATGGCTTACACCGATTCTTTGGGTGCCAATGTGCTGAACAGGCATCTGAGCAGACTGCTCAAGCAACTGTTTTAAAATTGGAGCTAACTATCCGTTTTCTCCATTCAAAAGTAAGTTATTTGGAAAATGCGTAAACTAATTCCAAGACAGGCATTTCAAAGTACTAGACCTAGATTAACTTTATAAAACGCGTTCTCTAAGTTAAAAGTCAAGGAGACAATATGCATCTCGCTCAATTGAATATTGGAAAAGTCAGGTTTAACTTGGAGTCCCCCGAAATGGCGGACTTTGTAAATAACTTAGACCCTATCAACGCCATTGCTGAACAAAGTCCAGGATTTATCTGGCGTTTGAAAGACGAATCAGGCGATGCCACTAATATAGAGGTAGAAAATAACCCAGATATCATTGTTAACATGTCTGTTTGGGAAAGCGTAGAGTCCCTTAAGAACTTCATGTTCAAGACGCATCACATTGATTTCCTTAAGCGTAAAAAAGAGTGGTTTTTGCCCTTAAGCGAAGCATCTTATGTGCTTTGGTGGATACCGAAGGGCCATATTCCAACCCTTCAGGAAGCTATCACTAAATTAGACCATCTTCGGGAAAATGGAGAATCTCAGGATGCATTTAGTTTTAAAAGTAGTTACGCCAAGCCTGAGTTTGAGAATCATTGATGTTTCCAAGGTCAGAAGGCACACTAGTAAGAAGCTCGAACTGGCCGTTGAAATACGTAAGCACGGATCCCGACACGTAGATTCTAATTTTCGCACACGAGTTTCACATCTTAGATGGCTGCCGTGTTCTCTATTAGATAGTTTAATAAGAAAGGATATTTTATGAACTTATCGTTTTTACTTGTACTTTTTATCTCTTTTTTCACAATAAATATCCTACCTTGGGTTCTAGCACTTATATCTAAAAAGGCTTCTGGTAATAACAAGGTCATCTGGTTCTTGATGTCGTTTTTATTATCATGGCTAGGCTTTATCGTTTATTACTATCTTGTGATTAAGCCAGAATGGAAAGCTGAGTTAGAAAGAAAAAAATCAAAAAGAATACTCAGAAATGAAAATGGAATGCCTATTAAAATGTATGAGCAATCTTAAGGTTAAAATTGACACGCATTTTATCAACGCTTATATGTAGATGAACACTAGTGATAGTCTAAATCTATATTTTGAAGATTTACGAAGGAACGACAATGCCTATAAAAAAATGGACTTTACAATACCTAGTCGCATATCCCTTGCTGGCCACTATTTTTGCCAGTGTTCAATACTTTAAAGGCCAGTCTTTTTCCTACTCTCTTGAATTCGGGGTTACATGGGCTTTTATATCTATTTCTATATTTGCAGCTCGCCGCATTTACAATTTTAAAAAGCGGATCCATTGCGAAATATGCAACGATATACAAAATCATAAGACCATTGAATAATCGAGCGCGCTATTTCAGTTGAGTACTCAACCTTAATTTCATGTTAAAAAAACGGGTAAAAAAATGAAAACACAAACCTTACTTATCTATTTTTTCTTTTCCTTGCTAGTCTCTTTCTCGTGTGAAGCCTCTACGCGCTCACTAAAAATAGAAGATGATGGTTTTGTTGCTACGTATTACTCTTCAGAGTCACAAGAACGTAAAGTTGGCGTTTTAGTGCTTGGAGGATCCGAAGGCGGCGTGCCTGAAAAGCTCGCTAGTCCAATCGTTGAAGCGGGATTCCCTACCCTAGCTTTAGCTTATTTTAAGGAAGAAGGCTTACCACCAGAGTTAGAGAGAATACCTCTTGAATATGTAATTCAGGCTATGTCGTGGTTAAAATCACAACCCGAAACCACGCCGGACAACATCGTTGTAGTTGGCTGGTCGAAAGGCGCTGAACTGTCACTTCTTCTAGCGTCAAAAGAACCAAGTATTTCAAATGTGGTTGCTATTGCGCCTAGCTCTGTTGTTTGGGCAGGTATTTTGAAAGATTGGAGTAAAGTGCCTGGTTCCAGCTGGACTTACGACGGGCAAGACTTAGCGTTTGTTCCTTTCAACCCGTCGGGTGAAGTTAATGGTTTGCTAGATCTCTATACGCAATCTTTAGAAAATCGAGCAGACAACGGTAAAGCTAATATTCCTGTACAGAAAATCAGCGCCGATGTTGTGTTAATGACTGGCGAAAACGATGAAATTTGGCCCTCGCCTACTATGGCTGAAACAGTTTGTGAAAAAATGAATGCGCGCACTAAACATAAGTGTAAGCACATAAACTACCAAGGGGCAGACCACTTGCTTAATTACGAGTTCTTAAAAGAGGGTAGCGATATGAACCAAACCTTTATTAAGATGCTTACTAATCACAATAACCACTAGTCAGCTTCTTCAATAAATAGAATCATATGACCATTGATGAATTCAATCACTATTGCAAAGCACTTCCCCACACTACTCACGTCGTTCAGTGGGGGAATTCAGAAGTATGGAAAGTAGGTGGTAAAGTCTTTGCTATAGGGAGCATTAGTAAGGACGGACACCCTGCTTTTACCTTTAAAACATCTGAGCAAAACTATTATTTTCTGGAAGAAAAGCCTGGCTATAGGCCTGCGCCCTATCTCGCTAGTCGTGGAATGAAATGGATACAACAGTACAATTGCGACAGTAACGAAGATGAGGAATTAGAATATTATTTAAGCGCATCTTATAAACTAGTATCGTTAGGGTTAACCAAGAAAATGCAAAAAGAGCTTGGTTTAAATCAACCTCAATAAAGGTGCTTACACCATGTTCAAAGCAAAAGGCTTTACGCGCAATATTCGCCCTTATGTAGAAGATGAGTTGGCATTAGCCCGCAATGAGCAAAATTACGGAAATAAGGCTGAAGCCTTCGCTCATTTGGAAAATGCCCACGTTCTTGGTCAAGCGTCTACAAGGCTACACGTAAAAGTACACGTTCAAATGCTTTTATGGGCAGTGAAACAAGGCAATATTGGTGAGTTTTTTGGTCAACTTTTCAGAATTGCGGGCGCTGCCACAAAAACTGTTTTTGGGCTAGTACCTCATGGAAATACAGGTGGCGCTAACGTTAGCCCATTTAAGGCAATGCCAATTAAACCAGACTTAAATACGATCATAAAAAAAGCGCGTTCGAATGAAAATTAAAATTAACGTTGTCGATGCATTTACTAATGTAAGGTTTAAGGGCAATCCTGCTGCAGTAGTTATAACGGGTAAATGGCTTAGCGATGAAAAAATGCGAGAAATCGCTGCTGAAAATAACCTTTCAGAAACCGCCTTTTTAGTTGAAGATGATAATGGCGTATTTGCTATACGTTGGTTTTCCCCCATGACGGAAATCGACTTCTGTGGGCACGCAACGCTGGCATCCGCGTTCGTAATCTTTAGCGAAAATTACCAACTACCGCACATTTCTCTATTCGCCAAGTCGGTTGGTACGATGAAAGTCGTTAAGAAAGACGACGGATTCATTCAAATGGACTTCCCCAATAGAATGCCTCACCCAGTCAACGATGTGCCTGAAGCGTTACTACAAGGGCTTTCTATCAAGCCCAAAAGTATATTAAAAAATAACCAAGCTTACTTTGCTGTTTATTCTAACGAAGACGACGTTTTAAGCGTAATTCAAGACAGCGAGCAGCTAAAATCACTCGCCCCCTATGATGTGGTAGTGACAGCGCCTGGTACGCAATTTGACTTCGTATCCCGTTACTTCTGGCCTGCGAACGGCGGTGATGAAGACCCGGTTACCGGTTCAATCCACACTGGGCTAGCGCCTTATTGGGCAAAAGTATTTGGACGATCAAAACTTATGGCTTATCAGGCATCTAAACGAGGCGGCACATTAAAATGTGAGGTGGCAGGTGACCGCGTGCTTATTTCTGGTCAAGCGGTGTCTTACCTTGAAGGTTACATTAATATTTGATGGTTGATTGCCTTACACGAACTAATCGATAAAAGAGAACTCTTCTCTCGAGTGTTACTGTCCGCCTCAAACAAAAAAGCGGAAGATATTTAACCTTCCGCTTTCACTCACTCAACAGCGCATTGCTGCATTTAGTTTTAACTAGGCAAACGCCAAATTAGCGCCCTACTGCAATGCCTTCTCTGCGAGGATCTGCGCCGCCAATTAATTTACCTGATTTAAACTGAATGCCATGAAGACCGCTGTTTAAATCCACTACTTTAACGTTATGGCCGAGTGCCTTTAACGGCTCTTCAAGCTCAGCTATTGGTGTGCCCTTCTCTAACGCAGTGTAGTCGTTTCGATTAGTGATTTTAGGAAGATTAATGGCCTGCTGAATATCCAAGCCAAAGTCTAAAACTCCAATTAGGGTTTGAGCGACGTAGCTTACAATTCTAGAGCCGCCCGGCGAGCCTACAACAACCTCTAAGTTCCCTTCTTTGTCGAACACCATGGTAGGGCTCATAGCACTTCTAGGGCGTTTACCAGGCTCTACGCGATTTGGTACTGGAAAACGGTTTTTGGTTGGCGAAAATGAAAAGTCGGTAAGCTGATTATTAAGCAGGAAGCCTTCTACCATAATCCCAGAACCAAACATAAATTCAATGCTGGTAGTCATTGATACTGCATTGCCCTCTTTGTCTACTATAGAAACGTGTGAGGTATTGGGCAGCTCCATTGACGTACCAAGTGCTACATTCGCATCGGCGTAGGGATTGCCCGCGCGTTTGCGGCGCCACTCTTTATCAACAGCAATACTCTCGGCTCGGCGCTGAAGATAAGCGGTATTAATCATGGCCGCAAACGGCAAGTTAGTAAAATCGCTATCCGCAATGAACTTCTCGCGGTCGGCATATGAAAGCGCACTTGCTTGCGTATAAAGGTTGGCAAACTCTACTGAATCCGGTGCGTATTGACTAAGGTTAAAACCTTCTAACATTTTTAGAATTTGATAAACGTTTACGCCACCTGAGCTAGGTGGTGCCATACCGCAAATGCGTTTTTCGTGGTACAAGCCACATACGGGTTCACGTTTTACTGGTTCATAGCTTGCTAAATCTTCCAACGACATTTGGCCAGGGTTAATCTCCGCATTATTAACCGCTTCCACTATTTTTTCGGCAACTTCGCCTTTCAGTAAATAATCGCTGCCTTTTTCAGCAATACCTCTTAAGGTTTTAGCCAGCTTCTTATTTTTCTTTACCGTGCCTTCTTTTAACGGCAGGCCTGCCGGGAAGAAGTAAGTAGAGCTTGCAGGAAAAGTTTTCAGCCCAGGGTGATAGTCTAATGCAACAAGTTTGGCTAAACGCGGCGATACTTTAAAGCCGTCTTCAGCTGTTTTGATTGTATCGTCGAACAGCGTATTCCAAGGCAGCTTGCCGAACTCGCCCTGAGCCATTTCTAGCGCTTTTACTGCTCCAGGCACGCCAACTGACTTACCGCCTACTACGGCATCTAACCAGCGCATTGGCTTATTACCTTCAATAAACCAATGAGAATTGACAGCTTTCGGTGCTGTTTCACGGCCGTCAAAGGTGTGAAGTACTTTGTTCTTATTATCCCAATAAAGGATAAACGCACCACCACCAATACCTGACGATTGTGGTTCAACCAGCGAAAGCATCGATTGTACAGCCACCGCTGCATCGATCGCACTTCCGCCCTTTTCTAAAATATTCTTTCCCGCCCAAGACGCATAGGGATTTGCCGCTACAACCATATAATCTTCGGCTTCAAATGCCTTTTTCTCTATGTAGCCTGTTGCCGCTTCTGGTTCTCCGACTTCACGTGTTTGCTTCGCGTTCGCACCAAAAATAAAACAGCTAGATAATGCAAGAGTTACCACTGAAGCTCTGAAAAAAGCACTGCGTCTCAAAATAATACTTCCTCTTATTTAAATTTTTCGGGGTTTATTGGGCGTTTTTTAAGAAACGCATCAAACGCTTCTTGAGCTGCGGTTGTGCCCAACGCTTCTAAAAATATATCAAACTCTTCGTTCATTTGTTGGTTTGTTCGCTCTCCGTCACCTTTTAATAGCGCTTTTGTTTGTTTAAGCGAAAATGAAGGCTTGGCGACGAGTTTCTCTACCGTAGTTTGAACCGTTTGATCTATTTCGTGAGCGTCGACAATTTTTGTCAGAATACCAAATTGATAAGCATCAGCAGAGGTAAAGGGTTCGCCCAGCATTAGCCACTCTGCCGCCTTTATATGACCCGCAACCTTAGGCAAAAGATAACTTGATGCATATTCAGGAACAAGCCCTAAGTTGATGAATGGTAGAACAAATCGGGTATCTGGAGTGGCGTAAACAAAATCGCAATGAAGTAAAAGCGTTGTGCCTATGCCCACTGCTAATCCGTGAACTTGTGCAATAACCGGTAAATTACATGCCGCCAAAGCTCGCATAAAGGCAGCTGTTTCTGGCACCTGAGCGTGATCTTGTTGCTGTGCGAAATCTCCAATGTCATTTCCTGCAGTAAAACAATCGCCCGCGCCTTTAATAACCACCACTTTGGTTGAGCCATCGTTTTTAACACCTAATATGGCATTCGCCATTTCTTGATACATGTCGCGTGTTAACGCATTTTTCTTATCGGTTCGGTTAAGTGTAATGGTTAAGCATTGCTGATTTGTTTCGGTAATAATGTAAGACATAATTACTCCTTTACTGTCGTCTTTTTGTTTTGGGCGTACTTCAGTTTTCACCCTGTAGGCAATTTCTGTATCATAGCCAGCAAATTCTAAATTCAAAAATAACTAACACTGATGATGTCACTGCCGTTTTCGCTTAAGTATAGCGCTGGTCCTTTATTTATTGCGCTATGCTCCGTTGTCGCGTTTTTCTTCGAGCCTATGTCTGGCAATTATTTGGCTTACGACAGGTACGCCATTCAAGGTCTAGAAACTTGGCGAATAGTCAGTGGCAATATCGTGCATACCAATGGCTACCACCTACTTTTAAATTTAGCAGGCCTGGCGCTATTGTGGGCCCTACACGGTGAACATTATCGCATTGGTTTGTACTTAAAAGTTTTTGTATGGTGCTGCTTAGGAACCAGTGTCGGGCTTTATTTCTTCTCTCCAGATCTAATATGGTACGCGGGTTTGTCTGGCGCATTACACGGTATTTTCGCATGGGGCGCCTGTGTTGATATAAAAGAGAAAATGAAGTCGGGTTGGTTATTGCTTATAGGTCTAGCCATCAAGGTGGGATACGAACAAATTGACGGTAGTAGTGAACAAGTTGCAAACCTGATTGACGCAAAAGTTGCCGTAGACGCGCATTTATTCGGTGCGCTTACGGGTATCGCAATCTTTTTACTTATGTTTATTACGGCGAAAAGAAAATAGAAACTTGAGCGATATAGTGTCACTCTTTTTGCGCATTTTAATTCGTTAAAACAGATAAAATGTGCTGGAACAAAAAATGAAGATCTAAAAAAAGGCCCGAATTCATTGAATTTGGGCCTTTTTTGTAAGCTTTTTCCGTCCTTAATAGCTACCGCGCTGTGAGCAACTCAGTGGCTCTTAATCACTGGGTTGCACTCGCAGATTTGCTTATAAGTTTTCTTCAAATAACTTATAGATACGGCGGTATTCATCAAGCCAAGAGCTTGGCTGCACAAAGCCATGTGGCTCTACCGGATAAATGGCCGTTTCAAAATCTTCTTTCTCAAGCTCGATAAGACGCTGTACCAATCGCACGGTGTCGTGGAAAAACACGTTGTCATCAACCATTGGCGCATTGATAAGCAAAGGCTTTTCTAGTCCATCGGCAAAATAAATTGGCGAGCTACGCTCAAACGCAATGGGGTCGATATCAGGCGTATTAAGAATATTAGCCGTATATGGCGTGTTGTAGTGGGCCCAATCGGTTACCGGACGAAGTGCTGCACCTGCCGCAAACAGATCTGGCGCAGTAAACATAGACATAAAGGTCAAGAAGCCGCCGTATGAACCGCCGTATGTGCCAATACGCTCACGATCTACATTTGCATTTTCAACAAGCCAGTTAACACCATCACGCAAATCTTGCACTTCAGGCGTACCCATTTGACGATAAATAGCGGTTCGCCAATCACGTCCGTAGCCAGCACTAGCGCGATAGTCCATATCTAGTACGACATAGCCTTGCTGCACGAGCATGCTGTGGAACATGTACTCTCGGAAGTAACCAGACCACCCCATGTGGGCGTTTTGCAAATAGCCTGCACCGTGATTAAACACTACCGCTTTATTTGGTGCCGACTTGTCGTAATTTTCCGGTAAATATACTCGTGCGTAAATAGGTGCATCGGTATGCGACGATTCAATAGCAACGATGTTAGGCACCGCCCATGGAAGTGCATTAAAATCAGCACTGGTGCTTTGCGTGATTTGCTTTGCCGCTGTTGTTTCGTTTGCTGGCTTAACGTAAAGCTCTTGTGGCTGATTCACCTTGCTATGGCTTAGCAACAAATTTTTACCATCAGGGCTAAGTGAATAGTCTGTCATACCATTCAAATCAGTCATGGTATCGATGGTATTGTCACTTAAATCAGCACGATAAACTTCGTAAAGCCCCGGGTGCTCCATGTTAGCTTTAAAGTAGATATAATTGTCATCGCTAGAAAGCGTTAAATCGTCAACAATAAAACGGCCGCTGGTTAGCGCGACAGGCTTCTCGCCAGGCTTTTGAACGTATAAGTGAGAATAACCAGTATGCTCAGACTGATAGTAAAGTGTTTCGCTGTCATTTAGCCAATCAAATGCGTTGAAACGGTAGTTTACCCACGCATCGTCATGAAGCCTATGTTGGTTTTCTAGCGTTTTATTCGCTAAGTCGACCGTTGCAATCCAGCGGTCTTTGTTGTCCCACGCTTCTAGCATGACGGCAACAGCGTTACCGTTTTTGTGCCAGCGAATCGAAGGCTTAGTCCAATACCAGCTTTGCAGTAAGGTAATGTCGCGCGGCAAACGATTAACTTCATAGGTCTCGCCTTTTGCCTTCGCGTTTTCTGCTTTTACGTCAGCAAGTACGTCGTCATTGTAGCCAGGCAAATTAAAGTATTTAAGTTCACTCTTCTCGCCAGTTTTCAAATTAAGCAGCCACAGTTCATGATTTACCGATTCTGCATCTGCAACACGTTGGCGTACCGGCTTCGCGGCAATACGGCTGTCTTCTTGGATATAATGCGGCATGATGTCGCTGTCATCACGAGTCGGCTTACTTTCCGTGGTGGCGACTACCGCGAAGTTACCCGCAGGTGATACGCTAATACCCGCTAGTCGATGCGACTTACCAAAGTAAAACGGCGTAGGTGCTACACTGCTGTTTTCTTTGGCCAACGCTTTTTGAGCGTCGTCTTTTTCTTGTCTGTTTTTGCGCTGTAGTTTGATGTATTCCACCAGCGACTGTTGCTGCTCGGCAATATAATCTTTAGGCGGCTCAACCGCTTTGGGTTCGTCGCTAAACTCCCAGCTCAATAATTCTTCGCGGGTGCCGTTAGATAGGTCTATAGCAATAAATTTGTTACCGCTTAACGCCATTAAGCGGCCATCAGTCATAAATGAAAGCGTTGACAGCGCATTCCCGCCACGCGCGATACGCACAGTTTCACCGTTGGTAAATTGCACATAAACACTGTCTTCAAATGAATAAGCAATTACACCATCATTTCTTACTACACGTTCGTCAAAACGATACTTGTGTAAATCTGATAATGGCGCTTTTACGGCATTGGCAGGGTTTGAGAGTTCAGCAACATAAACATCTGTTAACGCGCTATTCTGTCTTTCTTTTTCAAAAACAATTTTATCGCCATTGACCGACCACCCCATACCTTCGGGTAACGCGCCCATCCATTGAGGGTCTGACATTATTTGCTTCAAAGTAATTTCACCATTTTTCGCGCTGTTCTGAGGCGCGACATCTGGTGTAACGGTTTGCTGGACAGTGGCAGCAGGAAGCGATGTAGACGCTGCTTGGCTAGATGGTTCGTTAGTAGTGCTTGCACATCCGCCCAACGCAAAAGTAACGCTAGCCGCGATGAGTAAAGAAGAGTATTTTTTCATTATTTTAAGTCGTTGTTATGTAAAAAACGTTAACATTATACGCAGAGCAGTTACTAATGCGCTAACGTTCATCGATTGAGATAGTGAACCAAACGTAAACCATCTGCGTTTATGGTTGTGAAACTGGTCTGTCGGCCTGAACAAAATAACAAAAATTCACTGATGAGGTAAAACACTATGAAAGCGAAAGGTTTTGTACCTGCGTTGCTTGCGCTCAGCTTTTTCACGACTCCTAGCTTTGCGAGCGAGTGCCCCAGCGTACTAAAGTTCATGAAGCGTAAGCTCAACTCACAAGAAACGGTGAATTTGTGTAACGAATATGCCGGAAAGACCCTTTTAGTGGTTAACACAGCCAGCTATTGCGGCTACACGCCACAATTTGAAGGTTTAGAAGCCCTTTATAGTGACTACAAAGACAAAGATTTTGTAGTACTTGGCTTCCCGTCGCACGATTTTAACCAAGAAGATAATGATGAAGGCAAAACGGCAGAACTGTGTGAATTGACTTATGGCGTAAAGTTTCCGATGTTTGAACCAATATCGGTAAAAGGTGAAGACGCCGATCCTATGTATAGAATGCTAAAAACCGCCACCGGCAAAGCGCCATCATGGAACTTTAATAAGTACCTTATTGACAGCTCTGGTAATCAAATAACCCACTACCCTAGTTCAACAAAGCCCACTGATCCGGCTTTTATCGCTGACATAGAGGCACTCCTCAAAAGCGAATAAAACCGCGAATATCAACGCTGCCTATAGGTCACACCAAACGAGAATCTAAAAGCCGCGCATAAAAAAGCCCCGCGTAACACGCGGGGCAATCAAGCACACTCAACTTGGAACACACTTTTAGCTGAAAACATACTTCCTACGTTTTAGCTAACTGCATTAATTTAGTGTGTTTAGTTGTTGGTTAGTTCAATAATTTTTTCGCTTGCTTCAGAAAAAGCCTTGTTTGCTTGCTCTTCGCCCATGTTAAGTCCTTCAGCGTAAACGAATTTAACGTCACTGATACCAACAAAATTTAAAAAGTGTTTTAAATACGGCGTTTGCGTATCAAAGTCTGAACCTGCATACACACCACCACGCGCGGCAAAAACAGTCGCTGATTTATTTTCTAGCAATCCGACAGGACCTGTCTCGGTATACTTAAATGTTATACCAGCTCTTGCAATACGGTCGAAGTAAGCTTTTAAGCTCGATGGGATGCCAAAGTTGTACATTGGCACGGCTAGCACAATTTCGTCAGCCGCTTTTACTGCTTCAACAATGTCATCAGAGACTTTTGCCAATGCCTGTTGTGATTCATTTCGCTCAGACGCCTCAGTCATCCACGCTTGCATTTCTTCACCTGTTAAATGAGGCAGTGCTAGAGAGGCAACATCCACGCGGTTAATGTGCACAGAACCGTCATTCTCAATTTTTGAAAGGTACTCGTTTGCAAGCTTTGAAGAGTTACCTTGGTTGCCATTTAGGCTGGAAAATATAGCCAGTACTTTTTTCATGCCGAACTCCAATATTCGTTGTTTCGATAATATATGGCTATATTACGGCAATCGGGTGGGATGAAAATATCAAAAACATGAAGGCTTCGTTCTATTTTGTAGAACAAACTGCCAAGGAACAGAGTAAATGTGAAATTATTGAAAACATTACATTACGTTAATGTTGCAAGGAGGTTGATCTTCTCTTATTTGCTCAGCGTAACCGAGTTTGCCACAACACAATTAAGAGGATACAAAATATGAGAAGGACCAAAGCGCTCCTTGCATGTTCAATATTACCACTGTTTTTAATTGGCTGCTCGGATGACGACGACGATGTCGTACAAGAGCCCACACCCGCCCCGGAATACGCAAACGTTCGAGTTGTTCACGCAGCATCAGACGCACCAATGGTAAACATCACTGCTAACGACGCCATACTCAACGATCTCGAAAGCGTTGATTACCAAGTCGCTTCATCTCGCTTCGAAGTTGAGACAGGCATGTACGATATTGGTGTTACAGGCATTCTTCCAGGTGAGAACGCTGAAGTGTTGCAAGCTGACGTTACTTTAGAAGCTGACATGAACTACGATATTTTTGCCGTAGGTAATGTTGGCGATGAGTCGTTATCGCTTTTAACAGTGACCAGTATGGAAACCGCAGTTGACGCGGGTAATGCTCAAGTGCAGATTGTACATGCAGCATCAATGGCACCTATGGTTGATATTTATGTTACGGCACCAGATACAGATATCACTGCCGAGCAGCCGCTTGTTACTGCTGAATTTACTGACGCAACCGATTTAATTCAAGTACCTGCGGGCGATTATCAAATTCGTATTACACCGGCCGGTGAGACAACGGTTGTATACGACTCTGGTACGGTAAATCTTGCAGACGGTGCCGATTTGCTTATCGCTGCTACTAATAACGTAGGTACCGGCGATTCACCAGTAACATTACTGGCCGCGGACGGTGATGGAAGCTTCAAGATTTGGGATGCAGAAGCAGGTGCTGCTATCCGCGTTGTGCACGGTATCAGCGACGCACCAGCGGTTGATGTTGTAGCAAATAACGAAATAGTATTAGTGGACGGAATACAGTTCCCGCGCACCACAGATTATTTGTCTGTTGCAGCCGGTGACTATCTTATTGACGTTGTAGCCGATAGCGACAACAGTGTTGTGGCAATTGACGATGCTGAGTTGACGTTAGAAGTAGGTATGTCTTATACCGCTATCGCAAACAACGTTTTGGCTGCACCAGAACTTGATGTGCTTGTTGATATGCCCCGCTCCGTAGCGACAGAAGCGAAAGTGCGTATTGTACATGCTTCACCTTCAGCGGGTAACGTCGATATTTACGTAACCGCAGATGGCGAAATTGATGCGGTTGACCCGGCATTTGCCGATATTGCCTATGAGACTGGCGAGCTTGTTGAAACAGGTTACGTAAGTTTTGCAGAAGGTGACTACGTAGTTACGGTTACACCAACAGGCACCAAAACAGCGGCAATCGAAACAGGCGTTTTAACGCTTGAGAATGGTGAGATTTACACTGCTATCGCACTAGATGGCGCGATGGAAGGTGATTTACCTCAATTAGCGTTGCTTGATGGCCTAGCACCACCTCCACCAGCTTTTAATGCTGACATGACTTACAATGTAAACTTAAGTGGGTCACAAGAAGTGCCTGCCGTTACCACTATGTCTATGGCAACTGCAGTGGTCGAAATTGACGAAGACTTACCTGCGTTTAGCGTAAGTGTTGAGGTATCAGGCTTAACGGATGTTACTGGTGTACACGTACACGATGGCGGCATTGGTATGAATGGTCCGGTTGCTTTCCCACTGACTGATGCTGGTAATGGTACTTATGTTCTCGCTGAAACTAATATTTCACCTAGCAACTTAGACGCGCTGACTAGCGGTGAGTGGTATTTAAATGTTCACACTACCGCTAACCCTAACGGTGAAGTGCGTGGTCAGATTGTTCCCGACACAACTGCGGTAGTAACATTCTCACTAAGCGGCAGCCAAGAGGTACCAGCAGTTGACACCATGGCAATGGGGTCTGGCTATGCGCTCTTCGACACCACAAACAACAACGTTTCTCTTGTGGCGGTAACCACTATTGAAAATGCGACTATGGCGCACATTCATACTGGGTTTGCTGGTGAAAATGGTGACGTACTTGTAGGACTTGTGGAAAGTGAAAGCACCGCTGGCGTTTGGATGACAGACGGAAGCATAGCACTAGATGAAGCCACAGCTACGCAACTACTGGCAGGTGGTCATTATGTGAATGTGCATACAGCAGCTAATACTGGTGGTGAAATTCGCGGCCAAATCACGCCTGATAATATTGAAGTGTACGGCATCATCGCAAACGGCCTACAAGAAGTGCCTGCAGTAACTACAACAGCAAGCGGCGCTGGTGCATTTACTTTGAATACATCTACAGGTGCACTGTCAGGCAGCGTTACCATTACCGGTATGACAGCAAACATGGCTCACATTCACGAGGGTGAAATGGGCGTAAATGGTGATGTTTTAATTGGACTTACTGCCGGAACCAGCGGTATGTGGTCTGTGCCAGCTAATACTACGTTAACCGCTGAGCAAATGAATGTTATGGCAGACGGAGGTCTTTACACTAACTTCCACTCAGATGCATTCCCAAGCGGTGAAATTCGTGGACAAATTACGCTAGGTTTTGACTAGTAAAAAATTGCTAAACCCATTGTGTTTCAATTATATTGAGACCCAATGAACCTAAAATAAAAAAAGGGGCAAACGCCCCTTTTTTGTGTTTCTCGACAAGAAGATTTTATCTATATGGTATTTAGCGCCGTGTCGAAATCTGCAATCAGATCCTGAGTGTCTTCAATACCTACCGAAATACGCAGCATGGTATCGGAAATACCCATTAACTCACGCTCTTCTGCCGTGTTCTCAAAATAAATAGTAGGCGCAACTGGTAGCGCTAAGGTGCGATTATCCCCTAAGTGCGTGGCGCAAATAACTAACTTCATTTCGTTTAAAAACGCCACGGGATCAGCACCGTCGATAAGGTCAAAACTCAAAATTGCGCCGTAGCCGTCGTTTAGGTATTCCCTTGCCATGAAATGCTGAGGGTGGTCGGCAAGACCTGGATAAAAGACTTTAGATACCTTGGGGTGATTATCTAGGAACGTCGCCAACTGCATAGCATTATGCTGACTTCGTGATAAACGTAAATCTAAGGTTTCCATGCCTAGGGCAATGGCCGTCGCTGATTGCGGTGCCAATGTAGCGCCTAAATCGCGTAAACCTTTCTTTTTGATTTGCGTAATGCCCCACTGTGCAGTATCTGCAACCTGATAAGCTGGTTTTAGGTTACTAAACTTAGTCCAGTCATAGTTACCCGTATCGATGACAGCACCACCTAAAACGTTACCGTGACCTGCAATGTATTTTGTCAGCGAGCAAAACACTAACGACGCTTTAACATCTTTAGCGTAAAAAACAGGGGGTGGCGTCATGGTGTTATCAACCATAAACAGCATGTGCTTCTCTTCGCAGAATTGACCAATGGCGTGAAGGTCGGCCACCTGTGTCACAGGGTTAGCTACGGTTTCGGTGTAAACGCCTTTTGTGTTTGGCTGGTAAGCTTCTTTGACTTGCTGAATGTCGGTCACATCTGTGTAGGTAACCTGCACACCAAAATCTTTAATGGTTTCAAAAAAGCTTCGCGTATTACCAAATAGGTATTGGCTTACAATTAAATGGTCGCCGGCTTTGAGTAAAGCAAATAACGAGCTGCTTATCGCCGCCATTCCGGTTGAGTAACATAAGGTACCCACACCGCCTTCCAGATCATTAAGCATATTTTGCAGTGCCGCCACAGAAGGTGACGATGAACGAGAATAAACATGAGCAGCTCGTTTACCTTGAAACGCATCGATGATGCCCTGCGCATCTTTAAACTCGAAAAGAACTGAATTAGACGTGCTGCTGTGAACACCACCATGTTCAGGCGTATTTAGCATGCGATCAGAATGAACCTGACGGGTTGTGAATCCCAATTTTGTCACGGGTGAAGCTCCGAAAATAGATGTTTGCGACCGAGCCGAGCGCGCACCAGTACTCTGAGTTAATACGGTTGCGTACTTACCACTTCAATAGAAATGATTATGGCTTTGTAATGCAGTTTTTAGGATATTTTGCGCAAACATTATCATAAAACGTATAAATAGTTTGCATTTGTTCATCTATGTTAGTCACTTTCTGAATAATTGGCCCCAACACAATCATTTTTCTGGCGTAGTCCAACCCAATGACTTGTATAGGAATTTCAGCTTCTCGTGCAATGTGCATAAAGCCTGTTTTCCATGGATAAATGGGGCTTCGTGTACCTTCTGGCGCTAACGCGAGTATTAATTGATC
>VMHT01112846.1_pt1 | contig 18856 bp, 9 predicted proteins | sample 4693611 | NCBI WGS metagenome assembly VMHT01 (sample SAMN12280063, study PRJNA550983) | marine metagenome | isolation source: seawater sampled from same location over 5 years 0.02-0.2 micron viral filtrate | place: USA: collected off the coast of southern California halfway between the port... ...
ACAGAGGAGACTTCGAAGATAGTTCTCCACAAGAACCTGCAAGTGATATCGGTATTCCAGAAGTAGACCTAGAGTTGAAGTCTGAAGCAATCGTTGCTAAGACAAGAAAACTTAAGGCTGTATGGACACCTGAATTAGCACAAGATTTAAATGCATACCACAGTATTGATGCTGAAGCTGAATTAACTTCAATGTTATCAGAGTACATCTCATTAGAGATTGACCTTGAAATCCTTGATATGTTAAAAGCTAACGCTTTAACTACTGAATACTGGTCTGTATCTTTAGGTGAGGAGTATAACTCTTCAACTGGTGCATGGGTTGCTGGAACTAATTCAGCTGCTTATACTAAGAACTCTTGGTTCCAGACTCTTGGAGCGAAACTTAACAAAGTTTCTAACAAGATTCACCAATTAACACTTAGAGGTGGAGCAAACTTCGTTGTTGCTTCTCCAGACGTATGTACTATTTTAGAATCTATCCCAGGATTTACTGTATCTGCTGATAAAGATGCTTCATCTTTCGCAGCTGGTGTAACTACTGTTGGTTCTATTGCAAACAGATACACAGTTTACAAAAACCCTTACATGACTTCAAACGAAATCTTGTTAGGATTTAAAGGAAGTAATTTCCTTGAAACTGGAGCTGTTTATGCACCGTATGTACCATTAATCATGACACCTTTAGTGTATGACCCGACTAACTTCACTCCAAGAAGAGGAGTTATGACGAGATACGCTAAGAAAATGGTTAGACCTGAATTCTACGGAAAAATCTATGTAAAAGATTTAGCTAACGTATAATCGTTAATTAAGTTTTAAACTTAGATATTCTAATAGAGTATCAATAATTTAAGAGGGATTCCTGAAAAGGTTTCCCTCTTTTTTTATATTATACCCTCCTTTTCGTTTATTTTATATTTATAAGAGTATAATTGTATAACTAAGGAATAAAATATATGTCTCAAGCAAGAATTTGGACAGGAACATCCACCTTTACATCAGGTTCATCAACTCCATTTGGAATTTATGATACAGATGCTGCATTTCAATCAGATGCACCTAAAGTTGCATCATGGTGTGCAAAAAGATTAGGATATCCTATTATTGATATAGAATTACAAGGAGAAAACTTTTTTGCTGTATTTGAAGAAGCAGTATCTGAGTATTCTGCACAAGTAAATCAATTTAATATAAGAAATAACTTAGGAGCTCTTGAAGGACAAACAACGGGTTCCAACTACCAAGGTAAATCAGTAAATGGTTCGGAAATAAATAATATCGTAACAATAGCAGAAGGATATGGTAACCTTGCTAACGTTGGTGGTAGAGCAGATATCAAAAAAGGATATATAGATGTAGGTCCTGGTACACAATCATATGATTTACAATCTTTATGGGGTGATGCTTCTGAAAGTAATGAAAGAATTGATGTAACAACAGTTTATTACGAATCTTCACCAGCTATACAAAGATTCTTTGACCCTTATTCAGTAAGTGGACAAGGAACTCTTAACTTAGTTGATGAATTTGGATTTGGTTCATTCTCACCAGCAGCACAATTTATTATGATGCCGATTTATGAAGATATGTTAAGAATTCAACAGATTGAATTCAATGACCAGATTAGAAAATCTGCACACTCTTTTAATATCGTAAATAATAAGATAACAATTTTACCAAAACCAGCATCCGAATACAAGTTATGGTTTGAATATCAAGTTGTAAAAGATAGAAGAGAAAACAATACTATTATATTACCTGATGTAGTATCTGATTATTCAAATGTAGGATATGATTTTGCTAAATACACTAAAATTAATGATGTTGGTAGACAATGGATTAGAAAATATACACTTGCTTTAGCAAAAGAGATATTAGGTGCAGTTAGAGAGAAATATAATACAGTTCCTATTCCTGGTTCTGAAGTTTCTTTAGATGGTGCAGCACTTAGAGCTGAAGCTCAAACAGAAAAAGATGCATTAATTGAACAATTAAGAGAAAATCTTGATGCGGTTAGTAAAAAAGTACGAATGGAGAACGAAGCAGCTATGGTTGAACAACAACAACAAGTAATGACTCGTGTTCCTTTAAATATTTATGTAGGATAACGTTATGCCAAAGTTTTTTAACTCACGAGATTTGGATTTCATAAAAACTATTTCAGAAGAAGTGGTGGATTATGTTGTAGAGCAAGCGGTAACCTTGTTTAAGGTATCTGTTGGTGAAACTAAAACAAATCTATACGGAGAATCTTTAGGTAAGGTATGGAGAGCACCTGCAACTATGATGGCAATCGTAGATAGAGAGCCAATTAATGTTACTTATGAAGGATTCGGACCAGATAAACAAGGTTTAGTTGAATTTAGATTCAATAGACAGAGAATTAGAGATACTTCTTATGCAGTTCCAAAAGTTAGGGATGTAAATGGTACATTAGTACCAACAGAAGCAATTCAAAACACAAATGTTGGATATCCAGAGATTGGTGATGTAATTTTATATGATACTATCTATTATGAAATAGATAATGTAAAAGAACCTCAATGGATTGGTGGTTCACCGGAAATATACGATAAAAATTCAAATACATTTGAAGATGCTAGTAATGTATTGATTGCATCTGCATTAATGGTGAGAAGAAGTCAAATACAAATAGATGATAGGATATATAGTTAATTATGGCAATAGACCCATTAAAAAATATCAATAAGAACAGAGCAACTCAATATAAAACAGAAAGTATTGAGACTGGGAGAGGTGTAAAGTTATATGATGTGGATATGGCAATAGCTGAACACATGATAGATACTATTTTACCTACTGTTGAAATATTTGAAGAGAAACAAAAGATACCTGTTGTATATGGTAATCCCGAAAGATGGAAATCTGTACAAAAGGATGGATATCTTAGAGATAAGAATGGAATGATTCAAATTCCATTAGTAATGTTTAAAAGAAACTCTGTTGCAAGAGATGATACTTTGGCATCTACAATGAATCGCCATGTATCTTATTCAGCAGTATCTCGATATTCAAAGAAACATAGATATGATAGATTTTCTGCAATAACTCGAACTGAAAAACCAGTTAATTTCTACGATATAGTAATGCCTGATTATGTTACTGTATCATATGAAGTAATAATATGGACTGATTTTACAGAACACATGAATAAAATCGTTGAAGCATTTCAATATGCAACAGATGAGTATTGGGGAGATAAGGGTGGATTTAAATTTAGAACAAAAATAGATTCATTTGATAATACAACTGAAGTTGGTGAAGGAACACAACGAATTGTTCGTACAACATTCACAATGATGGTTAATGCATATCTTTTACCAGAACAATTTGATAATGAAAGTACTCATAAAAAAGTAATAGGACCTAAAAAGGTTGTTTTCGGTACGGAAACTGATTTAACAGGAAAATCTCTAAATATGGGACAACAATCATTAGATTCTGAATATGCTGATGTAATTGATTTCATGTCAATCAGAGGAAGTCAAGATGCAACTTTTATAGATGCAGATTCCGTAAAATTAACTAATGTAGAATTACCAGTACTTCCACCTCAACTTGTTGGGGTATTTGATGTAGATGATTGGTTTAGAGTTTATATTAATGGTGTGCTTATACCATATAACAAGTATAATTATACATCTCAGAAAACTTCAAATGAAATTACGTTTAACTTTGGAACAGGTTCCCTAGATGGTGATGGCAGACTAGTTGCAACTGCAACTGAATTGGGTTATATACTCGAAAGTGGTGATGAATTTGGTATAACTGGTAAATTTTTAGAACTATAATGGCTATCAAGGATTTAAAAAAAATATTAGAACAAGTACACGAGTTTAATGAATTTAAACTTGAAGAAGTTAATTCTCGTCATCCAAAATATTTTATATGGAAAGTCCCTAATGTAAAAATGAAAGATTTAAATATAAAATTACACAAAAATAGGAAAGAACACTCAAGGTTTGATATATTTATAAATGGTCAGTTTATATTGGAACGAGATTATATAAGTGAGCAGAAAGATAATGACTTTTTAGTTAAATTTATAAAAGAAAATTTTCCATTTAATTTGGAAAGTGATGATGATATTAAAGTTGAAGGAGATATTGAATCAGTATGAGTAAAAAGAAACCAAATATTGTAACTCCCTTTGATGATAAACAAAGATTTAGAGAATTGGTAAACGAGGTAATAAGTGATACATCTATTTTTACCCACATTCCAGATTCTATTAGTTTGAGTGGTAATTTATTTACCGTTACTCTTTCTAATAAAAGATTTGTTTTTGAAGAGATAAAAGTAGATTCATCAGCAGATTATGTTGATGTTTATTTGACTGGAATTAAAAAACCATCAAGTAGTTACTCAGTTACACAAAATGAAACAGATATAGTAATTAATTTTACTGAAAATATTACATTAGCACCAGAGCTAGTTGTATATACAGATTTCTCAGTAAAAGGAAAGATAGTGAGCAGATAATATGGCAACATTAATTCAAAGTAAACAGATACAAGGTGTAGTAACTGCATCGGTAATCGAAGGAGATTTTACAGTAGCAGGTGGTGGGTTAGTTAACCTATCTGAAGCATCTGGTGTTAGTGGTTCATTTACTGGTTCATTTCAAGGAGATGGAAACTCACTTACTAATATACCATTTAGTTCACTCGTATCATTACCAACTATAATAAGTGGTTCAACACAAATTACAGATGGTAGTAATATCGTAAGTGGTTCTGTACTAAGAACTTTAGACGGAACAGGTGTAATTAGTGGTTCTGTGTTAAGGAATTTGGATGGAACTAGTGTTTTAAGTGGCTCAATATTAAATTATTTACCAAGTGGAAATGTTAGTGGTTCTTCTCAAGTTTCCATAACTCAAACAAGTGGATTCTCTGCGTTTAGTTCATCAATTGCTACATCAATCGGAAATATCACCGATACAGATGACCAAACTCTTACATTTAATCAAGCTTCTAAAGAATTAACCATATCAGAAGGAAATACTATTGACCTATCATCCCTCGGAGGAGGTGGTGGAGGTGGAGGTTCTTCTATATGGACTACTGAAGATGGTAAGTATAAAGTAAGTGCAGATTTAGATGTAACTGGTTCTATTACTGCAACTTCATTCGTAGGTTCATTAGATTACTCAAATCTTACAAATAAACCAAGTGGAATCGTTAGTGGTTCGGTATTAAGAACACTCGATGGAACTGGTGTAGTTAGTGGTTCAGTAATCACAACTTTAGATGGAACTAATGTAGTTAGTGGAAGTGTTTTAAGAACACTTGATGGAACTGGTGTAATAAGTGGTTCGGTATTACGAAATTTAGATGGAACTAACGTAATTAGTGGTTCAGTATTAAGAACTTTAGATGGAACTGGTGTAGTTAGTGGTTCAGTATTAAGAACTTTAGATGGAACTAACGTTTTAAGTGGTTCTAAAACTAATATAACCTCATTAAATTCATATACATCATCAACTGATAGTAGATTATCTAGTATAGAAGCAGCAACCGGTTCTTATTTAACATCTGAAACAGATTCTCAAACACTTTCTATTGATGGAGACCAATTAACAATATCAACTGGTAATACAATTACATTACCAAGTGGAGGAGGAGGTTCAGTACCAGCAGGAACAATTAGTGGTTCTGCACAAGTTATTGGTTCTTTACCAAGTGGAACAATTAGTGGTTCATCTCAAATAACAGATGGTAGTAGTATAGTTAGTGGTTCTGTTATTAGAACATTTGATGGTACTGATATAGTTAGTGGAAGTGTATTAAGAAACTTAGATGGAACTAATGTAGTTAGTGGTTCTGTTATTAGAACATTTGATGGTACTGATATAGTTAGTGGTTCTGTAATTAGAACATTTGATGAAACAGGTATATTTAGTGGTTCATTAGTTGCAGGTACAAACATTACAATAAACCAAGTTGGAGATAATTTTGAAATATCTTCTTCAGCAAGTGGTGGTAGTGCAAGTGTAACTGTTTCTGATTCAGCACCTAGTTCTCCATCACAAGGAGATTTATGGTGGAAATCTAATGATGGCAATCTTTATATCTATTATGATGGATATTGGGTAATATCAACTGATATATCAACGGGTTTACCAGCAGGAGTAGTAAGTGGTTCAACACAGATAACCTCAATAATTACTGATTCTTATATTTCAGCTTCAGCCGCTTCAAGTGGATTTGGTAGTGGTGGTGGAACAAGTGATTTTACTCAACTAACAAATGTACCAAGTGGGTTAGTATCTAGTTCAGCACAAGTTACTGATGGTAGTAATATAGTTAGTGGAAGTGTACTCACAACTTTAGGTGGAACTGATGTAATTAGTGGTTCATCTCAAATTACTGCACTAGGATTTATATCAGAATCATTCTCAACGGATGGAACTAACATAGTTAGTGGTTCTGTACTCACAACTTTAGATGGGACTGGTGTAATTAGTGGAAGTGTATTAAGAAACTTAGATGGAACAGGTGTAGTTAGTGGTTCTGTATTAAGAAACTTAGATGGTAGTGGAGTAATTAGTGGTTCAGTATTGAGAACACTTGATGGAACTAGCGTAATTAGTGGTTCATCTCAAGTTACTGATGGTAGTGGAATTGTAAGTAGTTCAGCTCAATTAACATATAATGGAAATAGAGTAGTATCGAATACAGATTTACCAAGTGGTGTTTATAATAATAACTTTGGTACAAGTGGTTCAGTTGAAGAATTTATAACTAAAGTATTCTTCCCTAACACTACTCCAACTATAACAACAGGTAATCAAACAATAGAAGAATATACATCAAATGGTTCAACAATTGTAACTATTGCAGGAACAGATGCTGAAGGACAATCACTCACATTCGGAACTGCTTCATCTTATACTGATGATTTAGTTAGAGTAGCATCAAATGGTGTTCTAACTTTAAATGCTTTAGCAGTATCATCATCATTCAATACTGATTCAGTAGGTGGAGTACATGGACATACATTTACTGCAACTGCAACAGATACATTTAATGCAATTGTTGAAAAGGATATTACGATATTTGTAACACCAAATGAATCACCTAAATTTAGAGAAGGTTCAACTGGTGGAAATGTTATTACTTCTGTAACATCTAACTTAAATGAAAACTCTACAAATAATACTTTGGTAAAAAGAGTATTCTTTACAGATACGGAAGGTGATGCAATCACTATCACCTCATCATCGATTGATAATAATCATTTCGATATAACAAAATATTCAACTTATGTTGATATTAGACAAAATACTGGTTCATTAGATTATGAACAACAAACAACTTATACATTTAGTATAACTGCTTCGGATGCACATTATGAAAGTGGTGAAGATTCCGATTCAAGAACTTTCTTACCAATTACCATAAATGTAACTGATAACTTAGCACCAACGTTAAGTAATCAACAAGTAACTGGACTAAATGAAAATTCATCAAATGGAGCATCAGCTGGTAATATATCTGCAACTGATAATGAAAGTGATTCAATATCATTTGTATCTTTTAATTTACATAAACTAATACTAGATGGTTCAGTTGTAGCTAGTGGTTCATATGGTGGAACATCACAAGCAACTGACCCACATGAAAATCCATTCAACATGGATTCAAGTGGTAATGTAACAAGAAAAACAGGAGTTCATTTAAATTCTGATTTAATAAATGAATATCAATATAGAGTAACAATACGAGATACGTTTAATGAAACAATCTCATCAGCTTCAGTTGTTAGTGTACCAGTTTCAGATGATATTGCAGCAACTATATCAGATAATTGGTCTGCTGGTCCTTATATAAAAGAATCAGAACAAAGTGGTACAACTATAAAGACAACAAATTATGGTTCAACACAAGCAGATTACAATTCAAATCAAAGTGGTACATGGGCATCATCTAATTCAGAAATTGCAATAAATTCAAATGGTAATTTATCAATAGGATTTGATATAAGTGGTTCTGCTAAACAAAGTGGAGATTCATTAACATCAACAATTACATTTACAAATACATTCGGTACTCAAACTACTGATAGTTTAAGTGTAACTATTTTAGAAAATGATGCACCAACTGCAACATTTACAAATCAAACATCAAACTTAAATGCTAATTTAGCAACAACAAATACAAACTTAGTTCTTGTAGGAATTACAGATACAGAAGGGGATACACCATATTCTGCTTCATTGAGTGGAACGGATGCATCTAAACTTAATTTAGATTATCAAAACTCTAATTCATCATCTGTTTATATAAGAGCAAATGAAGATTTATCTGCTGGAACTTTAAATTACAATCTTAAAGTTACTGATAACTATGATAAATCAACAACATATAGTAGTAAAACAATAACAATCGCATCAGCGAATGATGGTACACTTGGTGGAGATACAACTTCTTACATCATAGAATCAGGAGAAAATGGAGAAGCAATTAGAGATGCAAGTGGATTTGGTGCAGGTAACCAATCACAAATGAGTGTATCTTATTCACCAAACTATGGTTCACAAGTAGTACAAGGTTCATCATGGACTTCATCAAATCCGGCAATATCAATAAATACAAGTGGACAATTATCACTTGCATTGGATATTAGTGGTTCAACTACTTCAAGTGGTGATGATATTGTTTCAACAATCGGATTCCAAGACCAATATGGTAATGCTGGAAGTGGAACTGTAACTGCGAATGTATTTGCTAATCTAGCACCAACTGCTACATTTACAAATCAAACTTCAAACTTTGAAACCGATAATGCAACAACGGGTACTACTATGGTTAGTATGAGTATTTCTGATACAGAATCAGATACTCCATTCTCAGCATCACTAAGTGGTACGGATGCAAGTTCATTACAATTGGTGTACACAAATGCAAACTCTTCTTCGGTTGGAATACAAGCATCTGGTAATTTATCAGCTGCAACTTACAATTATAATGTAAGAGTAACTGATAACTTTGGTAAGAGTACCGATTATAATAGTAGAAGTTTCACAGTTGCAACATCTGCAGATTACGGAAAGGTTTATGTGTACGATAGTGGATATAACAACTCAACATATAATACTTCAATTGGTATTAGTAGTGAAGATGGTTCAACTCCACCAGTAGCAACACCATATAGTGATATTGGATTTATTGACCAAATAATAAATGATGATGTACTAGGTGATAGTTCATTTACCTATTCATTTGGTGGTACACAAACTGCATCTAAATTAGCAGAAGGTACAGGAGCAAATGTACATGATGTATTAAGAGCAATGGGAAGTAGTGGTGTAATAAGTAGAACCAATAGTAATCACTTTATTATAATATTCCCATCTACAAGTGATATGGGTGGAATACCAACAACTACAACCGATTCATATGGTGGTTCTACGACTGGAAGGTATGTTTTGGAAGTTGGAACTGATGGAACAACAATTGATGGTTCAAACACATTAGAATCATCAGATATCAATCAAATAACACTAGCAACTGCACACCTTGGATATACAAATTGGTATGTAGTTGGAGCAACAAACCAAGTTGCAAGTTCAACTAATTTTAATTTAGGATTAAATGCGGAAAGTGGAAGTGGGGGTGTATAATGAAAAATAATATATTTAATATAAAGGAAAAGAAAAATGCCATCGTATAGTTCAAAATTACAATTATCATCAACTGCCCAAAGCAATAATATTGTACTAGCAGATATTGACAAAATTAAAGGCGCGTTTAAAGTTTACACTTCAACTGCTTTAAATGCTGAATCAGTAAACTATTTTGCAGATGGTCAAATTGTATATGTAGAAGATAGTGGTTCATTATATAAAGCAAATGTATCACCAGCAGACCCACCAAATACATTCGTAGATTCAGTAACGTTTTCTCCTTTCTCATTTAATAGTGGTTCGTTTGTATCTGCATCATTTAATAGTTCAACAAGTGCGTTAACTTTATTTGGTGAAGACTTAGCTGGTTCAACAAGAGTATCTCAATCAATAGATTTATCTTCTCTCGAAGGAGGAGGAGGTGGAGGTGGAGGTGGTGATATCACCGCTGTATTTACATCTGATGAAGGTATTACTGGTGGAGCATCGAGTGGAAATGTTGTATTAGAACTAACTGCAGGTGATGGTGTTCTTTTAAACTCAACTGGTATTAATGTAAGTACTGGTTCTACTCATTTTCAAGAGGGTGTACAAAAAATAAACTTAGACGGTGGTTTAATATAATAAAGATAGATATTTATACTAAGAAAACTATATAGTTGCAACTAGGGCAAATGACCCGAAAAAATAAAGGTTAACATTTATTAATTAATATAACAAAAGGAAAAAAAAAACAATGGCACAAATTATTCAGCACAAAAGAGGTGTATTAGAAGATTTGAGTGGAGTAACCGCCAATAAAGGTGAATTACTAGTTGTAACGGGTTCAACGATATCTGCATTAGCGGATGGTTTGGTCTTTGTTGGAAACCATTCTGATTTAACCTCGGTGAACAAAATCTTAACAGGTTCTTCTTCACCAAATATGACTTCTTATGATGTGGGTGTAAATGGGTTACCATTTTACAACACAACCGATAAAAAATTACAAATTTTAAGAAATGATGGAAATATTGATATCGTTCTTAAGAAAACTTCGTTAGATTTAGATGGTACAGGTTTAGTATCTTCTTCTGCACAAGTACAAAGTTTGGGTGGTGTAAACGATTCAACACTTACTATAACTGCAGGAACAAACCTAAGTGGTGGTGGTACATTTACTAGTAACCAATCATCTAATTCAGCGGTAACTCTTAATTTAGATACTGATGCAAGTGGATTCGTTTCAGGAGCACAACAAATATTAGATTTAGTTTCTATCGATGAAGATAACTTCTCATCCAATTCAGCAACTAAAGTACCAACTCAACAATCTATAAAAGCATATGTAGATTCTAAAGCAGCAGCTCAAGATAATACAGATGAACTAACAGAAGGTTCAAGTAATCTCTTTTATACAGATGCAAGAGTAAAACTTAAAATAGATGCAGATGGTGTAATTTCTGGTTCAGACCAAGTTGCTTCAACATTCGCTCAAACTATTTTAGATGATGCAGATGCAGGAGCAGTTAGAACTACAATTGGTGTAGATGCAGCTGGAACTGATAACTCAACTAACGTAACATTAGCTGGTTCATTAGATTATTTATCAATTTCTGGTCAAGCAATTACACTAGGACAAGTAGATTATTCTTCAGATATATCAAACTTACCAACTTTAGTAGTTGTAGGAACAGGAGCTGGAGATGCACTTGCAGGTAATACAACAACAATTACTTCTACTCAAGCAGGAAACATTACTACAAACAACGCCAAAGTTGGTTATACTGATGCACTTGTAAAACTTAAATTAGATGCAGATACTGTAATTAGTGGTTCATCTCAAGTAAATGCAGATTCAATCACAAACTTTGATACCAATGTACAAGCTTTCTTAAGAGCAACTGATGTAATTAGTGGTTCATCTCAAGTAACTGGACTTACTAACACACAAATTAGTGGAGTAAATCATTCAAAAATTGATTTTGGTGGTTCAGAATTAACATCTGGTTCATTAGGATTGGTTATAGGAGATGGTTCTGCTACTGATACAGTAAATGTTGGTGTAAATACTTTAGTATTCGCAGGTACTGCAAATGAAATAACAACTGCAGTAACTAATAATCAAGTACAAATTGGATTACCTGATAACGTAACAGTTGGTGGTAACATGATAATTAGTGGTAACTTAACTGTAAGTGGAGATACTGTTCAAACTAACACTACTACATTAAATGTTGAAGATAATATCATCAACGTTAACTATGGTGGTTCTGCTACCGATGGTGGACTTTATGTTTCTGATGTAACTGGTGGTAACTTAACAAGTGGTTCTATTCTTTGGGATGGTACTAATGATTATTGGAAAGCTGGAGCGAAAGATTCTGAAGCTAGGGTAATTGTTGGTAACGGAACTGATACTGCAGGGAAAATAACTAAATTCTCAGCTGATGGTGTAATTACTGATTCTATTATTTCTGAAAGTGGTACAACTGTAACAATTTCAAATGATTTAATTCTTAGTGGTTTAACTGCATCTTCATTCTTAGTTTCAAATGGTTCTAAACAATTAGTATCAATTGCTTCAAGTACTGATGGTGATTTCTTAGTTTCAAATGGAAGTGGGACATATTCAGCAACAAATACTATCGATGGTGGTACATTTTAATAATTTGTACTAATATTGATTTAATTACAAATCCCACACTCAAAAGGTGTGGGATTTTTTTATACTTTTTAATTTCTTATACTTATATAAGTGAAGTTATACTATCAATAAACAGAAAAGCATAGATAGGGTATATTTATATAAAATAAATGGGAAAAGACATTAAATGGCAACATTAAAACTAAGAAGAGGTAGTTCTTTCACCTCACCACAGATATCAGAACCTTTTTTTAACACATCTAACAATACGGTGTTGGTTGGATATGGTACTGAAGATGGTGAACAAATTACTCTAGTAAATCTCGGTGGTAATACGGGTTCAGTAGAATTAACAGGTGATATAACCGCATCAAATATAACATTGACAGGAGATTTATCTGCAAGGAATGTTAGTTTAAGTGGTAATATTATTATTGGTGATGAGATACAAGATAATATTACAGTACAAGGACAATTTAGTGGTTCATTAATACCATCTTCATCTAATGATTATGATTTAGGTTCAAGTACAAAAAAATGGAGAAATTTATTCGTTGTTTCTGCATCGATTGATGATGTAACATTACCAGGTAGTAATATAGTATCTTCATCTCAACAAATCTCAGATTACACTAAATTTTTAGAAATAGACGGAGATGATGTAGTTAGTGGTTCGATTCAAATAGACCACGATTCAACTACAAACTTTGTTTCTAACGAACACATTAATCACACACAAGTTAGTATTTTTGCTGGAAGTGGTATGAGTGGTGGTGGTAACATTGCGGGTAATAGAACAATAACCCTATCAACCGGTTCAGTACATTTCTTAGATGGAGTAAAGAAAAAACTAAATACAGAAACAGTAGTTAGTGGTTCAATACAAGTTGACCATGATGCAACTACAAACTTTGTTTCTAATGAACACATAAACCACACTTCAGTAACAATGACAGCAGGAGCTGGTTTAACTGGTGGTGGTACAATTGCATCAACAAGAACATTTAATGTTGAATCTGCAAACAATGGTATTGTTGTAAATACTGATAATATTGAATTAATTAATGATTCATCCACATTCACCGATGGTGTAAAAGCAAAATTAAACACAGAAACCGTAATTAGTGGTTCATCTCAAGTAAATGCAGATAATGTAACTAACTTTGATTCCAATGTTAAAGATAAATTAAATGTAGAAGATGTAATTAGTGGTTCATCTCAAGTAATATTAAACGATGCCGATTATACAGGATTCGATACAAATGATATTGCAGAAGGTTCATCAAATCTATATTATACTGATGCGAGAGTAAAAACAAAACTAAATGCTGAAACCGTAATTAGTGGCTCTGTTCAAGTAAATGCAAATACAATAACCAATTTCGATTCTAATGTTAAAGATAAATTAAATGTAGAAGATGTAGTTAGTGGTTCGGCACAAATTACCTCACTACCATCGGTTGATACTGATGATTTAACAGAAGGTTCATCGAATCTTTATTATACTGATACACGAGTAAAAACTAAATTAAATACTGAAACAGTAGTTAGTGGTTCAACTCAAATTAATCTAAACCATTTAGATACAGATGATTTAGCAGAAGGTTCAACTAATCTTTACTACACCAATACAAGGGTAAAAACTAAATTAAATACTGAAACAGTAGTTAGTGGTTCTTCTCAAGTACCAATGGGTGGAGATATAAGTGGTAATGCTAACAATACAACTGTTATAAAAGTACAAGGTGTTGCATTAACAAGTGCAGAAGCTACTCAATTATCAAATATTGGAACATCTACTATATCATCAACTCAATGGGGATATTTAGGAGCATCTAATCAAGGAATTGCAACAACTGATAATGTTGTTTTCAATAATGGAGATTTCACAGGTAATGTAGAGGTAACTGGTAATTTAACAGTTTTAGGTTCAGCAACTGAAATTCAAACTTCAGAATTAAGAATCGAAGATAAATTAATAACCGTTGCAAGTGGTTCATTAAATTCAGCGGCAGCTGATGGTGCTGGTATTGAAATAGCAGGAGCAGATAAATCATTAAAGTGGGACCATAATACAACTTCATTCGTATTAGATGCAAAAGTAAGTTCATCAGTAGGATTTAAAGGAGAAGGTGGGGAACTAACCGGTATTGATACCGACCAAGTTACTGAGGGTAGTAATCTTTATTATACTGATTCAAGAGTAAAAACAAAATTAAATGCAGAAGATGTAATTAGTGGTTCAACTCAAATCAATATAAATCATTTAGATACAGATGATTTATCAGAAGGTTCTACAAATTTATATTATACTGATGCAAGAGTAAAAACAAAATTAAATACAGAAACTGTATTTAGTGGTTCATCTCAAGTAAATGCAGATACAATAACCAACTTTGATACCAATGTAAAGGATAAATTAAATACCGAAACTGTAATTAGTGGTTCATCTCAAGTTGACCATGATGCAACTACAAACTTTAGTGCAGATGAACACTACACTCAAGCAAATATAACAACAGTCGGAACGATTGGAACTGGTGTATGGCAAGGTACTGCTATCGCAGATGCATATTTATCATCAAATACTGCACACTTAAGTGGTACACAAACATTTAGTGGAACAAAAACCTTTACTAATGAAACAACTCACAATGGTGGTATAAAATTAGGTGATAATGATAAGATAAAATGGACTTCTGATGCAGTTCATATAGCGGGAACTGAAAGTGGTGATGAATTAAACTTTTCAGTTGGAAGTACACGAAGGTTAACCATAACTGAAACAGAAATTAGTAGTTCTTTACCAATAGTTGGTGAGATAAATGCTGTAAATGGAGTAGTTTCTGGTTCTGTTCAAGTAAACGCTGATACAATAACCAACTTTGATACCAATGTAAAAGATAAGATGAATTCTGATGGTGTATTTAGTGGTTCTATACAATTACATACTGATTTAGATTTAAGGTACTTAGAAATAACAGGAGATGATGTAGTTAGTGGTTCAATACAAGTTGACCATGATGCAACTACAAACTTTGTAGCAAACGAACATATTGACCACTCAAGTATTACAATTGGTAGTGGAAAAGGTATGAGTGGTGGTGGTACTATTGATACAAATAGAAGTTTATCATTAGATACTGGTTCTGCTCATTTTGATGATGGTATAAAGAAAATAATAAATGATGAAAACGTAATTAGTGGTTCAACATTCTCATCACCATCTCAAGGTACGGTAAGAGCTACAATAAATGGAGCAAATACTAATGTTGATACTGGATTACAAACTGGTGATTCACCTACATTCCAAGGGTTAACACTTCAAGATGTTTCCGGATTAGATAGTACTCATTATAATGTTTTCATGAGTGGTTCTGGTGGAGTAGTTGGAAAAAGAACTTTAGCTACTGCTGCTTTCTATCATGTATCATCATCTATTTCGGATGGTAATACTGCTGTACTTGGTAATGCAGGAGCAGTAAAGGATTATATTGATGAAGCTTTAATAGCAGTTGGTGCGGGTGATATTACAAAAGTAACTGCGGGAGCAGGTATGAGTGGTTCAACCGATAGTGGAGAAGCAGTTGTTGCTATTGCTACGGGTTCTTCTCACTTTGTTGGTGGTGTAACATCCGCAATGAATGGAACTAGTGTAACATTTGCAGATGGGGATTTCACTGGTAATGTTGAAATAAACGGAAACTTAATAGTACAAGGTTCAGCAACAGAATTACAAGTATCGGAATTAAGAGTTGAAGATAAATTAATAACAATTGCAAGTGGTTCAGCAAATTCATTAGCAGCAAACGGAGCTGGTATTGAAATTGATAGAGGAAGTGATTCTAATATAACATTAACTTGGAATCATAGTGATAGTAGATTACAAACTAATGATGATTTCTATGTTAGTGGTACACTTAGTGCGACTGGTGATATTGTAGCATATGCATCTTCAGATGAAAGATTAAAAGATAATATTTCACCAATCAAAAACCCAATAGAAAAAATAAATCAAATTTCTGGTAATAGTTTTAATTGGAACGAAAATAAGCAAGATATTTATAAAGGTAAAGATTACGGAGTAATTGCTCAAGAAATCGAATCAGTATTGCCTGAATTGGTAGTGGAGAGAGAAGATGGATATAAGGCAGTTAAATATGATAAACTAGTATCTCTACTAATAGAAGGAATTAAAGAGTTATCAAATGAAGTTAATCAACTCAAACAACAAATTAACAAGGAATAAGATATGATTTTACATAACCCCATCGTTTCAGGTTCATTAACCCTATCATCAAATGCAACTTTTACTGCAAATAATGGTTCTGTTTCTGGTTCTGGACAAATAATAAGTTTATTGCCATCGGGAGTGGTATCGGGTTCATCTCAAGTAAGTTTAAATGGTTTTGATACGGATAACCTATCTGAAGGTTCTTCAAACTTATACTATACAGATACACGAGTAAAAACAAAATTAAATGCAGATGGTGTAATTAGTGGTTCTTCACAATTAGCTACAACCTTCTTAGAAATTAACGGAGATAGTGTATTTTCATCATCGATTCAAGTGAATGCTGATACAATCACAAACTTTGATACAAATGTAAAAGCTAAGTTAAATGCAGAAACTGTAATTAGTGGTTCATCTCAAGTAACAATAACAGAATCACAAATTAGTGATTTAGACAAATATAATGATTCTGATTTCGATACAAGATTAGCAAGTAAAACAACTACCAATCTAACCGAAGGCTCTAATTTATATTATACAGTAGATAGAGCAAAATTAAAAATGAACCAAGATGGAGTAATATCTGGTTCATCTCAATTAACAACTACATTTGATACACGCTACTTAAATACAGAGGGAGATGGTGTAATATCGGGTTCTTCACAAATATCACTTAGTGGATTCAATACTTCACAATTATCTGAAAATACAAACCTTTATTATACAGATGCAAGAGTAAAAACAAAATTAAATACAGATGGTGTAATTAGTGGTTCAACATTTAGTTCACCAAGTCAAGGTACTGTTAGAGCTACAATAAATGGGGCAAATACTGATGTTGATACCGGATTACAAACTGGTGATAATGTTCAATTTGCAAATTTAACACTAACTGGTAATTTATCTGTTCAAGGTAATACAACTACAATTGATTCAACTACTGTAAACATTGGTGATAATATATTAGAACTTAACTATGGTGGTTCACAAACAACTAGTGGTATCTATGTAACAGATGGAACTGGTGTATCACAAACAAGTGGTTCATTTGTTTGGGATGCTACTGATGGTAAAGATTATTGGAAAGCTGGTAAACTAGGAAGTGAATCAGAAGTTCTTACAACTTCAAACCTTGTATCAAAACTACCAAGTGGAACTATAAGTGGTTCATCTCAAGTAACAGTAACAGAATCACAAATTAGTGATTTAGACAAATATACTGATTCTGATGTAAAAACAAAATTAAATGCAGAAACTGTAATTAGTGGTTCTTCTCAAGTAGTATTAAATGATGCTATTAAGACAGGATTTGATACTGCCGATGTTTCGGAACATTCAAGTAACTTATATTACACAGATGCAAGAGTAAAAACAAAATTAAATGCAGAAGGAGCGTTTTCATCATCAGCTCAGTTGGGTATTAACAATAATACAATAACATTTACTGCAGGTGATGGATTAAGTGGTGGTGGTACAATAACACTAAACCAAAGTTCAGATGAATCCGTATCATTTAAGGTAGGTGATGGAATAGTATCTGGTTCAGACCAAATCGCTTCAACATTTGCACAAACAATATTAGATGATGCAGATGCAGGAGCAGTTAGAACTACAATCGGAGTTGATGCCGCTGGAACTGATAATTCAACAGATGTAACTTTAGGAAATACTAATTACTTAACAATAAGTGGACAAGCAATAACTGGTGGTACAATTCCACTCTCAAGTGGTGGTACAGGTGCAACTTCAGCTGAAAATGCAAGAACCGCACTTGGAGTTGATGCCGCTGGAACTGATAATTCAACAGATGTTACTTTATCTAGTACTCTTGATTACATTTCTATTAGTGGACAAGAAATATCAGTAGGACAAGTAGATTATAGTACGGATATATCAAATACTCCAACAACAATTACTTCTACTCAAGCAGGAAACATTACTACAAACAACGCCAAAGTTGGATATACGGATGCACTTGTTAAAACAAAATTAAATGCAGAAACTGTAATTAGTGGTTCGGGACAAGTAAATGCAGATTCAATAATCAATTTCGATTCAAACGTAAAAGCAAAAATAAATACTGAAAACGTTGTTAGTGGTTCATCACAAATTATTAGTTTAGTTGGTGTTGATGAAGATAACATGAATTCTAACTCAGCAACTAAATTTCCATCTCAACAATCTGTTAAAGCATATGTAGATGCACAAATTGATACTAAAGATGCTTTAAGTGAATTAAGTGGAAATACTGATGATGTATCTGAAGGAAGTAGTAACTTATATTACACAGATGCAAGAGTAAAAACAAAATTAAATGCAGAAACTGTAATAAGTGGTTCATC
>VMHT01134401.1_pt1 | contig 18853 bp, 17 predicted proteins | sample 4693611 | NCBI WGS metagenome assembly VMHT01 (sample SAMN12280063, study PRJNA550983) | marine metagenome | isolation source: seawater sampled from same location over 5 years 0.02-0.2 micron viral filtrate | place: USA: collected off the coast of southern California halfway between the port... ...
AGCTGAAATTACGGGGTTCCGTATTTAAGGGGTATTCATGGGTATTTTTGAACACTATCAAAGTCGCTATGAAGAGCGAAAACAGGAAGAGTTCACCATTGGGGAGTTCCTTGAAATTTGTAAAGAGGATCAAACCGCTTATGCAAATGCAGCAGAACGTTTGCTACAAGCTATTGGTGAGCCTGAATTAATCGACACTGCCAACGACCCGGCACTTAGCCGCATTTTCTCAAACCGCGTTATTTCTCGTTATCCAGCTTTTTCAGAATTCTATGGCATGGAAGAAGCCATAGAACAAATCGTTTCTTACCTTAAACACGCCGCACAAGGTCTTGAAGAGAAGAAACAAATTCTCTATTTGCTCGGCCCAGTGGGTGGCGGTAAATCGTCTCTGGCAGAGAGACTTAAAGAACTGATGCAACACGTACCTATTTACATGCTGAAAGGCTCGCCTGTTAACGACCATCCATTCTGTCTGTTTGATGTCAAAGAAGATGGCGACATTTTACAAAAAGAGTACGGCATTCCTAAGCGCTACTTAAAAACCATTATGTCGCCGTGGGCACGCAAACGCCTGCATGAATTCAATGGCGATATTACCCAGTTCAAGGTGGTTCGCGTTTATCCATCAGTGCTCGACCAGGTGGGTATCGCTAAAACCGAACCCGGTGACGAAAACAACCAAGATATTTCATCTTTGGTGGGTAAAGTTGATATTCGCCGCTTAGAACAATATGCACAAAACGACCCTGATGCTTACAGTTATTCAGGTTCACTATGTAAGGCCAATCAGGGCTTAATGGAATTTGTGGAGATGTTCAAAGCACCGATTAAGGTGCTGCATCCACTATTAACCGCAACTCAAGAGGGTAACTACAACCCAACAGAGGGCTTCTCTGCTCTTCCCTTCGATGGGCTTATACTTGCGCACTCAAATGAGTCTGAGTGGCAATCGTTTAGAAACAATAAGAATAACGAAGCCTTCCTAGACCGTGTCTATATAGTAAAAGTACCGTACTGTTTGCGAGTACGTGAAGAAATTAAGATCTACAAAAAGTTACTAGACAGCAGCGAGCTTAACGGCGCGCCCTGTGCGCCAGACACACTAGAGTGTTTAGCGCAGTTTACGGTGTTATCGCGCTTGAAAGAGCCAGAGAACTCCAGTCTATTTTCTAAAATGCGCGTGTATGATGGCGAGAGCCTGAAAGACACCGATCCGAAAGCCAAGTCTTATCAAGAATATCGCGACTACGCCGGTGTCGATGAAGGCATGGAAGGGTTATCCACCCGCTTTGCATTTAAGATCCTCTCTCGGGTTTTTAACTTCGATCATCAAGAAGTGGCAGCAAACCCAGTCCATTTGTTTTATGTACTAGAGCGTCAAATTGAACGGGAGCAGTTCCCTCAAGAAACCGCTGATAAGTATTTGGAGTTTTTGAAAGGCTACCTCATTCCTCGTTACGTGGAATTCATTGGTAAAGAGATTCAAACGGCTTACTTAGAATCGTATTCTGAGTATGGGCAAAACCTGTTTGACCGCTATGTCACCTATGCTGATTTCTGGATCCAAGACCAAGAGTATCGCGACCCAGAAACCGGACAGCTGTTCGACAGAGCGTCACTGAATGCTGAGTTAGAAAAAACAGAAAAGCCTGCGGGAATAAGTAATCCGAAAGACTTCCGTAACGAAATCGTTAACTTTGTTTTGAGAGCCCGTGCAAATAACGGCGGCAAAAACCCAGCATGGACCAGTTACGAGAAACTTCGCACCGTGATTGAGAAGAAAATGTTCTCTAACACGGAAGACTTACTGCCGGTTATTTCTTTCAACACCAAAGGCTCTGCAGAGGAGCAGAAAAAACACGACGACTTTGTGAACCGTATGACCGAGAAGGGATATACGCAAAAACAAGTTCGGTTGCTGTGTGAATGGTACCTGCGCGTACGTAAAGCGTCTTAGCGTTAAACGTACGTGGTGCTGAAGCGCGTGTAATGCGTGCTTCAGCACGGGTATTTGTAGTTCACAACAAGACAAGCAGGTGTGTATGGCGCATTTTATTGACCGAAGGTTAAACAGCAAAGGTAAGAGTACGGTAAACCGCCAGCGCTTTATAAAGCGTTACAAACAGCAGATAAAGCGCGCTGTTTCTGATGCAGTGGGTAAACGTTCTGTTACCGATTTAGATTCTGGCGAGCAAATTAGCATTCCAGCCAGAGATATCTCTGAACCTATTTTTCATACCGGCCGCGGCGGCAGTAGAGATATTGTCCACCCCGGCAACGACCAATTCACAGCGGGTGATAAAATTGATAGACCGCCAGGTGGCGGTGGCAAGGGCGCAGGCGAAGGCGACGCCAGCAATGAAGGCGAAGGCCAAGATGAGTTCGTATTTTCTATATCCAAAGACGAATATTTAGACCTACTTTTTGAAGATTTAGCGCTTCCCAACTTAAAGAAAAATCAATTTGATAAAGTCACCCAATACGAAACTTATCGCGCAGGTTATCAGACCGATGGCGTGCCAAGTAATTTAGATATTGTTCGCTCACTCAAAGGCTCTGTGGCAAGGCGTATTGCCTTAAGCGGAAGTGATAGAAAGAAACTGAGAGAGCTTGAAGAAAAACTTGCACTGCTTATAGAAGACAAGCACGACAATACGTTAGCCATAAATGCATTAAAAGAAGAAATTGAAGCACTTAAAGCCAAAATAGCCCGAGTGCCTTTTATTGATACTTTTGATTTGCGCTTTAAGAACTATGACAAGCGTCCGCTTCCCTCAAGCAAAGCCGTAATGTTTTGCTTAATGGATGTATCTGGCTCTATGGACCAAGCCACCAAAGACATGGCTAAACGGTTTTATATCTTGCTGTATCTCTTTTTGACGCGAACCTACGAAAATGTAGACGTGGTGTACATTCGTCATCACACGCAAGCAAAGGAAGTAGACGAGCACGAGTTTTTCTACTCTCAAGAAACCGGCGGCACTATTGTTTCAAGTGCATTGAAGCTAATGGATGAAGTCGTTCGCGAGCGCTACAGCGATGGAAACTGGAATATCTATGCAGCACAAGCGTCAGATGGCGATAACTGGGCTGATGACTCGCCACAGTGTCGTGACTTGCTTACCGCTAAACTGCTACCCGCAACCCGTTACTATGCCTATATAGAGATAACCGAGAGGCAGCACCAAAGTTTGTGGCGAGAATACGAGAAAGTGGCCGCCACTCACGACAACTTTGTATGTAAGCACATACAAACACAGGCCGACATCTATCCTGTGTTCAGAGAGCTATTCAAACGCTCTGAACAAGATGCGCAGCAAGGAGCCTAATATGACAACCGACGCTATGGCAAAAGAAAACAGCAAGCCTGGAACATCAAAACGCCACTTATTAAGCGATGGGCCCGACTGGACGTTTCCACTTATCGAAGAGTATGAGCAACATATCGATCGCATCGCCAAAAAATTTAAGTTAGACACCTAGCCCAATCAAATTGAGGTGATCACCGCAGAGCAGATGATGGATGCTTACGCCAGCATCGGCATGCCGCTTAACTACACGCACTGGAGCTTTGGCAAAAAGTTTATTCAAACTGAGCAACAATACCGTCGTGGACAAATGGGGCTGGCTTACGAAATCGTCATTAACTCTGACCCCTGCATTGCGTATTTAATGGAAGAGAACACCATTACCATGCAAGCGCTCGTTATGGCTCATGCGTGCTACGGTCACAACTCATTCTTCAAAGGCAACTACTTATTCAAAACCTGGACCGATGCCAGCTCTATCATCGACTACCTAGTATTTGCTAAAAACTACATTGCTAAATGCGAACAAAAATATGGATTTGACGAAGTCGAAAATATGCTCGACTCGTGCCACGCGCTAATGAATTACGGCGTTGACCGATACAAACGCCCGCAGAAAATTTCGTTACAGGAAGAGAAAAACAGACAAGAAGAGCGCGAGGCCTATCTGCAATCGCAAGTGAACGAGCTTTGGCGCACCCTGCCAAATAGCCCGCATAGCAAACACAAAGAAAAAATTCGTTTTCCACAAGAACCGCAAGAAAACCTGCTTTATTTTATTGAAAAAAACGCACCTTTACTTGAACCTTGGCAACGTGAAATTGTGCGTATTGTACGGAAAGTTTCGCAGTATTTTTATCCGCAAAAACAAACCCAAGTAATGAATGAGGGATGGGCCTGTTTTTGGCACTATCACATTCTAAATGAGATGTATGACGAGGGTTTGGTCAGCGACCGCTTCATGATGGAGTTTTTGCACAGTCATTCAAGCGTCGTTATGCAGCCAGAGTACAACAGCCCTTATTACTCTGGTATCAATCCGTATGCGTTAGGCTTTTCCATGTTCATGGATATTAAACGAGTGTGTCAGTCCCCCACTGAAGAAGACTACAAATATCTTCCAAGTATTGCGGGAAAAGACTGGCTTGAGACCGTGCATTTCGCCATGGAAAACTTTAAAGACGAAAGTTTTATCAGTCAGTTTTTATCGCCTAAAGTTATTCGCGACTTTAAGTTATTCGCCCTTGAAGATGACACCACCAAGCCCTTTATTGCGGTAAGCGCTATCCATGACGAAATGGGTTATCAAATTATTAAGGAAAAGCTGTCTGCGCAATACAATTTGAGTAATTTAGAACCTAACATTCAGGTACATAACGTTGATGTGAGAGGCGATCGTTCGCTTACTCTTCGCTATATTCCTCAGCGAGGAATTCCGCTAGGTGATTCAAAAGATGAAGTTATGCGCCACCTGCACAGGCTGTGGAAATTTGATGTACGTTTAGAGCAAGACAATGGTGATGATGGTATTGACGTGATATCAGAGTGTATACGTGCACCGCAGGCGTGAGCCTGCGGTCAGCCCTCAGAACAAGATTTTAAGCCGCCTTTGCACTTTCCATTTCTTTTCTGGAACACAGTAACAATGACAGCGCGCCTATTGCTGCAAAAACGGCTGCGGTAACGAACGTTTCATAGGCGTTAGTGCCTTGCTGCCACTGCTGCCCTGCCATGTAGTTTCCAAATGCGCCACCTAATCCAAACGCTATACTGATGTATACCGCTTGCCCTCGGCTTTGATACGCCTTCGGCAGGAACTGGTGGATAAAATGCACCGATACCGCATGCGTTAGACCAAAGCTTAACGCATGAATAAGCTGACTTAACACAATCACCATAAAGGTATCAGCGAATGCCGCCATGACATACCAGCGAAGCCCTGTCAGTGCGATGCTCACAAACAATAAATTCCACACGCCAAACTGGCTAATCAGACGGCGGGCAATAAGAAATATCCCCACCTCGGCAAGTACCCCAAGCGCGATAAAGATGCCAGTTTGTTGACCGCTATAATCAAGGTCGCGCATGTAAAGTGCGAAAAATCCGTAATACGCACCAAAGCTAATTTGCAAGCACGCTGAAGCGAATATAAAGATGGCGAAAGGTTTTTGTTTGGCGTATTTCCAAATACTTCCCGCCGTAGACGTTTCAGGTGCAGCTTCTTTGGGCGCACGTATGAACAAGGTACTGATGAACAGTAACGCGAGTACGCCAATACTGGCGTGCACTGGCGTGTCGGTAGAAAAAATATCTAGGGCTTTACCCACACCTACCGTCAAACAAATAAAGCCAACGCTCCCCCATAGCCTTACCTGCCCATACGTGGCATTGGTTTTCGCCACCGTATTCATCGTGATAACTTCAAGTTGAGGCAACACCGCTGTCCAGAACATCATCATTAACCCAAAAGCCAGCGTAAGCCCCCAAAAACTGGTGAAGTAAAACACCGAACTGAAAGTCAGTACGGTGAGCAAGCAGCCTAAACGCATTACGCCAATGGCATTACCCGTTTTATCGGCCACGCCAGCCCACAGGCCTGGCCCTAAAATACGCGCTAGCGTTATAACAGCAAAAAGTTCACCGATTTCGGCAGAGGAAAATCCCCGCCCATCAAGGAAGATACCTAAATAAGGCACAAGCACGCCAAGCTGACCGAAGTAAAGCCAGTAGGTGATAGCAAGAATAAAGAGGCCGGTTTTGCTGCTTGCTGGGCTCGCCGCAGTATTGTTGGCATCGTTTAGGCCATTTGGTGACAATTCACATCTCCATATGCAAAAACGCCACTAGCGCAGAACCGGCAGTGGCGAATGATAAAATTAATTAGCGCAACATGCGCTCATGCTGCGTGTATCTCTAATCCGCGTTAACGTCGCAGTCTTGGCATTGCGGTCTTGCGATTTAAAAAACTGCTATGCCTGACCCGCAATTGGTTTCGTGGTCGACTGCACACCGGCATTTTGCGCGCGGTGGCGTAGCAGATGATCCATCAATACCAGTGCCAGCATGGCTTCAGCAATAGGTACAGCACGGATACCCACACACGGGTCGTGACGACCTTTGGTGACGATATCGATTTCTTCATTGTCTTTATTGATAGTTTTACCGGGAACCGAAATACTTGAGGTCGGCTTAAGCGCCATGTGTACTTCAATATCCTGACCGGTAGAGATGCCGCCTAGCACGCCACCTGCATGATTAGATGTAAATCCTTCAGGAGTAAGCGTATCGCGGTGTTCACTGCCTTTTTGATTAATAACATCAAAACCATCACCAATTTCCACGCCTTTCACGGCGTTAATTCCCATCATGGCGTGGGCGATTTCAGCATCTAGCCTATCGAAAACAGGCTCGCCTAGGCCTACAGGCACATTCTTCGCAACAACCGATACTTTCGCGCCAATGCTGTCGCCTGACTTTTTAAGGTCTCGCATGTACTCGTCCAGCGCGTCTAGCTTAGACTCATCAGGACAGAAAAACGGGTTAGTGTTGGTTACGCTGTGATCAACCTTATCTACTGTTACCGGCCCAAGCTGAGACAAATAGCCTAATACCTCAATACCGTGCACTTCTTTAAGGTACTTCTTCGCAATACCACCTGCGGCTACGCGAATAGCCGTTTCACGTGCAGACGAACGACCACCACCGCGATAGTCACGGCTTCCGTACTTTTGATCGTAGGTATAGTCAGCGTGGCCTGGACGAAAGCGGTCCTTGATATTGCCGTAATCTTGGCTTCGCTGATCTTTATTTTTAATTAATAAACCAATACTGGTGCCAGTAGTTTTACCTTCAAATACGCCAGATAAAATTTGTACTTCATCGTCTTCTCTTCGCGCCGTAGTATAACGAGAGGTGCCGGGCTTACGTCTGTCTAAATCAACCTGAAGATCTTCTTCAGTGATCTCAAGTCCTGGAGGGCAACCGTCTACTACACCGCCAATTGCAATGCCGTGGCTTTCACCAAACGTGGTTACAGTGAAAAGTTTTCCGAAGCTGTTACCTGACATAATTAACTATTAATCCTTACTACTAAAATACTGTACTAGTGTGTCTTTGCGCACGGCGAAAATACCTGAACCACCGTTATCGAATTCAAGCCAAATCACTTCTAACCCGGGGAACCTTTCGCTCATGTGCACTTCGCTATTTCCAACTTCAACGAATAACCAGCCACCGTCATTAAGGTAAGTTGGCGCCTCTTTAAGCATGATATCAACCAGTTCCAGACCGTCTTCACCTGCGGCAAGGGCAAGCTCAGGCTCGTGGTGATACTCTTCAGGCAAGTCAGCCATGTCCTCTGCGTCAACATAAGGCGGATTAGACACGATAAGGTCGTATTTCTGCCCTTCTAAACTTGAAAACAGGTCAGACTGGATGGGATAAACACGGTGACTAAGACCATGCTCCTGAATATTGATATCGGCCACTTCCAATGCATCTGTGCTGATATCCACGGCATCCACCTGCGCCTCTGGGTATGCATGAGCAAGCGCAATAGCGATACACGCACCGCCCGTGCACATATCAAGAATACTGTTAGGCGTAGATTCTACAAATGGTGCAAACTCTTTTTGAATAAGTTCAGCAAACGGTGAACGTGGAATAAGCACTCGCTCGTCTACATAGAACGGCATACCACAGAACCAGGCTTCATTTGTGATATAAGGCAATGGCATGCGAGTTTGCACGCGCTTTAAAACAAGCTCTGCTATCTTCTCTCGCTCGCTTTTCGTTAAGCGCGACGTCATTACGCTGTCCCCAACTTGCTCTAATATAGGATGAGGCAAATGTAAGGCTTGCATAACTAGGCTTGTCGCTTCATCCCATGCATTGTCAGTACCATGACCAAAGTACAAGGCCGCATCGTTAAAACGGCTGGTTGCCCATCGTGTCATATCTAACAGGGTATGCAGATCTTCAATGGCTTCTTCAAGGTAAAACTTATCGGTCATGGCGTTTGGGTACATCAAAAATTTCAAAGCTGGTATCATACCCAAACTTCATACCGATTCACATAATTAACTACGTACCGAATCTTTCTATTCGTTATAATTTAGGCGTTTTGAATCGTTAAACTCGAGTGTATTTACCCAAGCTATCGTTGATGAAAACCTTTAAAAAAGAACTCAAAGCATTGAAGAAGCAACTTTCTGAACCTCATCGCCATAAAAGTCAGGCGAGACAGGAAGGCGCCCGTAATGGAAATATGTCTACGAATACCGAGGAAGAGACCTTTTCATTTGCCGATGCAATGCAGGGAGTGACGCCTTTATCACAAGATAAAGTTGAGCCTGATAAGCAAGTTGAGTTATTTAAGAAGTCACAGCAGGTAAAAGGTAAACACCTAAAACACAGCAAGCAATTAGCGGCAAGCTTCGACTTTTCTGATATGTACCAGGCAGCGTTGCCGCAAGAAGGGCCTATGCGCTTTTGCCAAGAAGGTGAGTCTACGCATATTTTGAAGCAGCTGCGCCGTGGCGACTACTCGCCAGAAATGACGTTAGATTTACATGGCCTTACCCGAGAGATGGCAAAAGCCGAGCTTGCCGCACTTATTCACAAGGCAAGAAAAGAACTGATAGATTGCGTGTGCGTAATGCATGGTTTTGGTCAGGGCGTGCTAAAAGCCGCCCTGCCCCATTACTTAGTTCAGCACCCACACGTACGTGCATTTCATCAAGCACCCCTCGAATACGGTGGACAAGCAGCACTACTGGTACTCATCGACATACCGCTTCAAAACAACAAGCGTTAATTTGCGCCTGGACAGCCATACATGGTGACTTATTTGTCTTCATCTGCACTGTTGTGCATAAACAAATAAGTGTAATACATCATCATCGCTACAATAATGCCTATACCGAGTAGTGAGCCCCATACTACGGGGTCTTTCATCATAGTCCACAACATAAGTAATCTCCTCTTCAACTAAGTGAATAGTAGAAGAGGCATTAGATAGAGGATGTGATCCAGATCAAATTCGATTCCTGGTGGTTAGCTGTCGGCCTAATTATTTGATCCAGGTCAACATACAGTTAATACGAATCCACATATTCGTCGCGCCATCACAATTGGGGCTTTGCCATACTTAGTTGTAACGATTGAATATGTTCAGGTTTCCCTCATAACCAAGCAACGCCTCCGCATTACGGCACAGCTGCTCCATCGACTCACTAACTTGTATATCAAAATTGGGGGGTGTTGCTCGAAGACTGTGTTGAAAGATTTTGGCGTTTACATGGTTCGCAAGCAAAAGAAACCCCAAACATCCATACGTTCGCAGAAAGGGAAGTCGTGAACAAAGTTGAGATGCGGCAGTATGTGTAATCGTTAAACTTTTATCGGGTATAGATAGAATTACCCACTTATCAAGTTTCTGACCCTCTCTTGCGATATTCCTAAACCACCCGTCGACAACGCTATCGTCGTATACATTGCTTGGAATATCGAATAGAACATTGTTGACGTTGAAAAAACGGTATTGATGCTGACTACCTACCATGGCTACCTCCTGTTATGCCTTCATTCAATTGATAGAGTGGAGCACTGAGCAAAGATCAGTTTTAACAGGGCGAATTCGCCTAGTTAGGGCTGTTATGGCTATCGTCTGGCATTATTGAACTGATTAACATTGTGGGCCTGCAGACAAGCAAGTACTTTTTCACTCAACCACAGTGTTGCCTGAGCAGTGTCGTCAAAGTATTCGAATGCTAGTGTTGAAGATTCATAAACACGAGACCAAAACTTCTTTTGCATTGCCACACCTTCTGTTTCATGAAGCACCACTGCCGTGGCGATTAGTCCCAATGCTACGGCTTTACTAACAATTTCTTGCCCAGCGTTAGTAGCCTCCATGGGCGCAAGCGCTAGACCATGCACATTTACTAAGCTTCCCCAACACGGTGTATCAATATTCTTTCTTTGTGCGCCAACCACACGCTCATACTTTTGCATGAACTCAAGATTAAACGGACCTACTAAGTTTATATGTAGAATATTTTGCTCTGCTTGAAAATGAGCGTGAACCTCTCCATGCGCACTAAACTTGTCTATATCCATACGTTCCTCCACTCGAAAAGTATAGAACAAGATCAGGGCCAGATAAATTTGTTGCATATTGAGGGATAAAATTAATTTACAAAAAGGTATTGCAAATCATTCTCATTTACACTATCTTGTAAATGCCTGTTCGACGTTGGGTAAAAAACGGTCTTGGCTTAGCGTCGCTGAGGGATAGACGCCCGTCTATCCCTCAATTTTTTCTTCAATATAGTTTTCTACTTATTTTAATCAACGTTCATAGACGCATAAAAAAAGCGACGATAACGTCGCTTCTTTAATTTAGCTAAACAGCTTCATAAACCAACCTTTTTGAAGATCTTCCTCGCAGGTTTTAAGTTGCGTAGCATAGCGCAGCGAGCGCGCTTTAACTTTTGACGCCACTTTCTTCAGCCACGGCTTTCTATCATAGCTTCTGCGTTTGTACCCGCCCCATCCTTCGTGATAGTTAAGGTATTGCGCGTAGGCGTCCCATTTAGAAATACCGTTCACTTTTTGCGACTTGTAAATAAACCATCCCATAAAGTCGATAGCGTCCTCGAAATCATCACGATCCGCACCACTGTTATCTGTTTCTCTCATATAGTCAGACCAGGTAGGTGTTTTCGCTTGTGAATAGCCATAAGCCGAACTAACACGCCCCCAAGGAATAAGCCCGAAGAAAACGTAATCACGCGGTGGAAGCGCATCGTGGCGGAAGGAACTTTCTTGATACATCATGGCCATTGGAACATGTATAGGCACACCCCATTTATCGCGGGCATCAGCAGCTGCATCATACCAATCGTCCTTTTCGTAGAATATTTCGCACAAATTACTGATGTCTTTAGGAGGCGTAGTTGCACACCCAGCGATAAACAGCGGAAAAAGAACGATGAGAGTTGATAAAAAAACAACCAATTTTTTGAACTTTTGGTTCATAGCTTGTCTTAACTAATGTTCTAGTAAAATGTGTGTTTCCCTGGAACCCTTCGATGCCTGACCTATGTCAGGCATTTTTTTTTGCTGGGGCCTCAGCGAAATAATCACGAATAAATGTATCAAAGTCTTTCACATCAGCAGCTTCTATTTCTTTTTGAGCAGCAAACGACACGTCAGCTTGGGCAGCAAAACCAGCAGCATCCGTATCCGTGTATTCAAAAGACTTCATCTCAGCTTGATAAGCTTGTGCCAGTTCTAAGCCCAACACGCCATTATCTTTGTCGCTTTCTAGCAAAGTAGCAAGTAGTTTACCTGACGGCGTTAGCGCCGGATCCGCCACTTTTTCAGCCTCGATGTTCACCGCTTGTGTATAACGCGACGTATCATTGGCCAAATCGAGTAATTCGGCCGCTTGCTCGAAGGACTTAAACAGCGAGGCACACCAGCTAGGTAGTGAAATATTTTCTCCGCCATTTTGCAGGAGCAAATCAGGGTTTCGCCCTTCTAACACCACTTTATTCATATTCTCTTTAGCTTCTTTAAGCTGCGCTTCGTCAAGTTCTGCACTTGGCATTAGTAAGCACGCAACTAAGAAAACATCTAAGAAATCGAATTGCGTCTGTGAAATACCAATTGCCGAAAATGGATTTACATCTAGAGCGCGCACTTCAATGTAGCTGATACCGCGTCTAACCAAAGCGTCTGTTGGCTTTTCCATTGACTGAGTGGGCTGCTTAGGGCGTATAGGCGAGTACAGTTCATTTTCAATTTGAATGATGTTGCGACTTAACTGTTGATAATTGCCCCCTTCGCCTGCAGCAAACTGGCTGAACCGGGATGACGGCGTATTCATCGCATCGCGCAGCAAAGTGACATAGTTGTCTAGCTTGTTGTAACAAATCTTAAGCGACGATTGCTCTGCACTTGTGTAGCCTAAATCACTCATGCGAAGTGATGTCGCGTATGGCATGTATACCGTGCCCTTACCTACCTTTTTAAAAGGTAACGCATGCTCCTTTCCTTTTAAAAACGATCCACATAATGCAGGGGATGCACCATACAAATAAGGAATAAGCCAACACAACCTGCGGTAGTTGCGGATAAGCCCAAAATAATCGGCTGAAGTCTGCTCTTGAGAATGTTCTTTTCCGTTCAGTTCAGCCCATAGCTTCCAAAACGTTTCGGGAAGAGAAAAGTTGAAATGCACGCCGGCAATTGCCTGCATCATACTGCCGTAGCGGTTTTTAAGACCAATGCGATATACACGCTTCATCTTGCCCACATTTGACTCACCAAAATAGGCGATGGGAATGTGCGCTTCATCATCTATAAAGCATGGCATACTTAGCGGCCATATTTGCTCTTCACCAATATTATCAATAACGAATTTATGGATATCTTTTAACTGAGAAATCGTTTTGGCAGCACTGTTTTCTGGCGGCGTAATGAATTCAAGCAACGATTCAGAAAAGTCTGTGGTGATTGAATCATGGGTTAGCGCAGATCCCAGCGGTTTAGGATGGGGTGTTTGTGCCAACGTACCGTTCGGGTTTATACGAAGGGCTTCGCGCTCAACGCCGCGCTTAATATCTTTTAGCGCAGCGAGAAATTCGGGTGACTTAAGCGCAGCAATGCGCGCTTCAAAACGGGATGAGTCTACAGTCAAAATGGTGGTCCGTTATGTCAATATAGCCCCCTGTTATGGGGGGCAATAATGTAAATTCAACAAAATCAATTTATCAGTTTAACGTTTCTCGGGTATTACTCTCTACTGATAACTCGATAATTGGCATCGATAGCGCGTTTAACTGAGGCAAAATTTTAGCTTTATCGCCTACTACAATAATTTGCATCTTATCAAGATTCAAATATTGCTTTGCCAAGGTATCCATCGTTTTCTTATCAATATTGTTGATAATAGCAAGCTGCTCTTCACGATAGCCTTTATCAAGACCATAGCTAAGCAATTGCCTTAAAAAGCGCGCTTTACTGGTAGGTGTTTCAAATTCAAGTGCGTCGCTTAACGTAAAGGCATTGCGCATGAACGCAATTTCTTCCTCGGTTACACCTTCAGTGCGGTAGCGATTAATCTCTTTTAAAATTTCAGCGATACCTTCACCTGTGTTAGCAGCAGTGAGGTCGGTACTTGCTTCAAACCAACCAAGGGTTTTGCCACCAACGAAACCACTATTTGCTCCATAGGTGAAGCCTTTATCTTCTCGAAGGTTCAGATTTATGCGGCTATTAAATGCTCCCCCTAATGGGAAGTTCATAAGGCGAGACTTAAAGTGATCGCCTGTCGCATCAAAAGGTAAACTTCTATCAACAATAAATACTACCGACTGAACCGCTTCTGGGCTATCCACTAGGAAAATTTGGTTTTCTTCGTACTTGGGAAAGTCGCTGTAATCAGCAAATTCATAGGTATTCCCCTTCCACTGACCAATAAAGTCTAGTGTATTCACCATGTCTTTTTTCAGTAAGTTACCAACAACGACGATACTCGCTTTATCTGGCGAATAGTAATTGGCATAAAACGTTTTAACATCTTCCAACGTGATATTCTGCACAGTTTGCAGCGTGCCTTCATCCGGCAGGCTCACGCGGTTATCTTCACCAAAAAGAACGAGGTCACGCGCGCGGCGAGCTAAGCTAGACGGCGTTTTCGCTTGTTGCTGCAAGCCTTGTACAACACGCTCTTTCATGCGGTCGAAATCTTCTTGAGTGAACGCAGGGTTGAACAGCTTTTCTTTTAACAGCGCTAGGGTTTCATCTAAATGCTTGGTTAAAGTAGACACGTAAACTTGTGAGTATCTACCTGCAGTACTAAATCGGATAGCGCTACCCAGTTTTGCAAGTTCGCTAGCTAATTCTTCATTGCTGTAATGCTTTGTAGTTTCATTCATAAGTAACGCGGTTAAGTAGGCCGTACCCGCTTTACCTTCAGGGTCTAGCAACATGCCGCCATCCATACCTAATGTAAGCGTTACCGTTGGCGTTTCGGTGCTGGTTACGCCAAGTATTTCAATGCCGTTAGCAAGTTCAGATTCCCAATAATCAGGAACTTCCACAACCGGTGCCTCACCGGCTTTCGGCATTACGCTTCTATCAAAGCTAGGGGCGGTATTGGTAGATAGGGCACTGGAAAAGGCTTCGTCATCAGACACATCTACCGTATCGATTTCAATATTTCTCACCGGACGTTCAAAGGTCTGCTTAGCCGCAGCGAGCTGAACCTGCCCTTTGGGCACCACGCTTAATACAACGCTATTGGCGTCTTTAATATATTTATTGTAAACACGCATAACGTCTTCAGCAGTTACGGCGTTATAACGCGCAATATCTTCGGCAATCAAATCTGGCGTTTGGTAAAAGGTTTCGTTAGCGGCGAGGGCTGACACTTTGCCAGACACACTTTGTAAGCCAAATACCGTACGCGCTTCAATTTGTCCTTTTGTGCGCGCTAAATCATCTGCCGTTACACCACGTGCCTCAAACTCTTTTAGGGTTTCATTCAGTACGTTCTGGAGAGTAGAAAGTGAGGTAATTTTTGCAGGGTTAGCCAAAGCGAGTAGCTGGAATTCACAGGCAAGTTCGCGGCAAGGGTGAGACACCACGGCTTGCACCGCCATGCCTTCTTTCACTAGGTTTTTGTAAAACAGTGAGGTTTTTCCACCGCCTAAAATATCGGCCAATACGTCCAGTGGCGCTTCGTCTTCATGGCGACCATACACTGTAGGATAAGTTATTTGCAGAAGCGGAAGATGAACTTTATCTTCTAACGTTACATAACGGGTTTCGTCTAGCGTTACTGGCTGAGGCTCAGGCTCTTCTACTTTAGGTCCTGATGGGATTTCCCCAAAGTACTTGTTCACCCACGCTTTGGTTTTGGTTACGTCGATATCGCCACCAATAGTTAGGACCGCATTGTTCGGGCCATACCAGCGCTTAAAAAAGGCTTTTAGGTCATTGACGTCAACGCGGTCTAAATCTTCTACATAGCCGATAGTCATCCACGAGTATGGATGCCCTTCAGGATATAGCGCTTCACCATTAAGCTCGAAACGTAATCCATACGGCTGATTGTCCACACGCTGCGCACGCTCGTTTTTAACCGTTTCTCTTTGGTTTTCAAACTTAGTTTGGTCTACGGCTTCTAACAGATAGCCCATTCTGTCAGATTCTAGCCAAAGGACTTTCTCCAATTGGTTAGCCGGTACGGTTTCAAAATAGTTTGTGCGATCGGTATTGGTTGTGCCGTTTAAGTTACCGCCCGATTCCGTAATAACCTTAAAATGCTGCTCATCGGCAACGTGTTTTGAGCCTTGAAACATCATGTGCTCAAAAAAGTGAGCAAAACCCGATTTACCTACCTCTTCTCGCGCAGAGCCAACGTGATAGGTAACGTCAACATGAACCAGTGGATCAGAATGGTCTTCGTGGAGAATGACGGTAAGTCCGTTTTCTAATGTGTACTTTTCGTAAGGAATAGACACGGTGTTCGACGAATCAGCTACTGTGTTTAGTTGGTTATTCGTCTTCTCTTCCTGTACGTGCTGACACGCTGTTACTGCAATGACGCTTATGGTCATAACGAAGGTACGTAGGGTCAGTTTTCCTGACATGATGATTCCTTTTAAATTACTACACATTCTTCACTCTGCCTTTTCACTCTGTATTCACTGAGTGGTACTTGGCTTATTGGGTGAAAACAGAGGTTGCTATCTCTATAGCGCAAGCGAATTTTCGAAGACTACCAGACTTTTTAGCGCTTTACTTGCTTCGACTTTGCTATGATTGTATTAATTTGTGTATTTCTGAAATACACTTACACTTCATAGTCTTTTGTAAAATAGGCTTTAGCCAGTTGAATTCGCTAAGTGGTACGAATGAACTGACAAACGGTTTCCATTTGGAATAGAAATAGCCCAATAGAAGTTGCGAAATAAAAAGGATAGTTGCATGGATCAGTCAACAACAGTAGTCGATATTGATTTTGGAATGTCACAGCTAAGTGGTAACAAAAAACTGTTGTTCATCCTACTTGGTAAGTTTACGGACGAATACCGTTCTCTTGATGCTGACTTGCAGGCGCATGTTGCTAAGGGCGATTTTAATGAGGCTTACTCTCTTGTTCACACACTAAAAGGCGTGACAGGAAACCTAGGGCTTTTTGCTTTGCACAATGCGAGCAAGCCTGTAGAAAGCGGCTTTAGAAACGACAAACGCGTTGCTGAACAATACCCTGCTTTTATCGCAGTACTAGATGAAACCATTGCTGCGGTTGATGTGTTGATCAAAGAGCCAGAAGTCACAGCTTCTTCCCCGGCACCGGCGAATGGAGCAGCAGCTGAGCAAGCGCGAAAACAGTTAATGACAGCGCTGAAAACGAGCGAGTTTATCGCCCAGGACAAACTGGATGAATGGCTAGATGCCCTTGCCCTACCTCAAGAAAAGCGCTCGGCTATTATCGATGCGGTAGACGAACTTGACTATGAAGAAGCCATTTCAGAGTTAGAAAATAGCTAGTGCAGCCGCTCCCCGTTCTCTTTGAAAATACAGACCTCATTATTGTTAACAAGCCCATTGGCATTGCTATGCACGATGCCATTAGTGAGGCAGATGTTAGAGAAGATATTGCCGAAAACGGCGAACCAGAAAAAATAGACGGCATTGTCACCCGATTAAAAAAGCAGTTAGCCGTAACAGAACTGCATCTATGCCACCGCTTAGATACGGGCACGTCGGGCTGCTTGTGTCTTGCTAAAAATGCAGCTGTAGCCGGAGAAATTGGCGAGCTTTTCTCATCACGACGTGTGAGCAAATACTACTTGGCGCTAAGCGATCACAAGCCTAAAAAGAAACAAGGCACGATAATGGGCGACATGAAAAATCGTCGAGGCGGCCAGCGGATTTTGCTAAAAACCTCAGAAAACCCGGCTATCACTCAGTTTTTCAGTAGCGCGGCTAAGCCCGGCACACGAGGCTTTATCGTAAAGCCTCACTCGGGGAAAACCCATCAAATTCGTGTGGCGCTTAAAAGCATTGGCGCACCTATTTTGGGTGATACACTTTATGGGGGTGAGACATCAGACAGGCTGTATCTTCATGCATGGCATTTGCGCCTACCTTTGTCTTCTGGTGAATTATCGGTTACTGCACCTTTCGATACAGGTGAAGTCATAAACGAAGCCGATGTGCAGACTTGGTACAACGGGCTTAATGCGCCTGAGACTTATCCATGGCCTTCCCTGCCCGCACGCTTTTTGCCGGCGTGCTAGGGGAAAACGCGAACGGCCTAATAGGTGCCAACCTAATAGGTGCTAATAGTCATAAGAAAATAGAAGCTACTTTGAATGTTTAATAGGTGCTAATGGGTAAACTACATATAGTTGGCGGCGGTGCCATAGGAAGCCTGATTGCTGCAAGCGCCCAGAAAAATGGCGTGCCGTATGACTGCTACCCCAGAGACATGAAAACCATGCCCTCTTGCGCACACTGGCAAAACGGCCAAACCACTGCGCTAAAACCTGCGAAGCCTTCACCTATCGTGTTACCTAAAAGTGATGTGCTGATAATCCCCTTAAAAGTATATCAACTTAAAGCAGCCCTATTGCAATGGCTTCCCTATCTCACACAACAACCTACCGTTGTGCTGCTTCACAACGGTATGGGCGGACTTGAGATCGCAAGAGATTTACTAGGCGGCGATTATCCGTTGCTTCTTGCTACAACCAGTCATGGCGCGTTAAAAGTAAGCGCGTCGAGCGGCGATTTTCATGTTAAGTATACTGGCGTTGGCGCAACGCAAATTGGCGCGCCTAATGTAGATAAGCCATCACCTCAAACATTGGCCGCCCTCTCACAAATAGCGCCACAGCTAGCCAGCGCAATTGCGACGTTAGATAACGCACTTCCGCCGGTGCAATACCAAAATAATATTCTAAGAGCATTGTGGACGAAGCTTTCCGTTAATGCTGTGATTAACCCACTAACGGCGCTTCACAATATCCAAAATAAGCACATTGCTAAGCCTGAATTTGAACAAAGCCGTATTTCAATTTGCAATGAGTTTACTCAGGTAGCGGATGCTTACGGGCTAGATTTTGATGCACTGTCAGTTCATGAAAATGTGCTGTCTGTAGCCAAGGCGACCGGAGAAAACTACTCAAGTATGCATCAGGATGTTGCTCACGGTAGACAAACAGAAATAAACGCCATCAACGGTTACATTGTAGATATGGCAACAAAAAAGGGTATTCCCGTTCCCGAGAATACCCTCTTAGTAGAGCGTGTTAAGGCGCTGAAGCTTTAACAACGCCGAACACCTAAATCACGCTATTTAAGGATTAAGATTATTCTTGTTCACCCGCTTCTTGCGCGTCTTTTGGCGCCTGAGGCTTCATGTGTGGGAACAAGATAACATCTTTAATGGTAGAGCTATCAGTAAATAGCATAGCTAGACGGTCAATCCCGATACCTTCACCCGCCGTTGGCGGCAA
>VMHT01170732.1_pt1 | contig 18853 bp, 18 predicted proteins | sample 4693611 | NCBI WGS metagenome assembly VMHT01 (sample SAMN12280063, study PRJNA550983) | marine metagenome | isolation source: seawater sampled from same location over 5 years 0.02-0.2 micron viral filtrate | place: USA: collected off the coast of southern California halfway between the port... ...
ACGCTTTCTTCCGTTCCACTTCTACACCTTCAAACTTCTCCTTGAATACTTTTAATAATTCTTCATTATCCTTGAATCTCTTTCCCTTGATATGTTCGTTCCATACCTTTTCAAAGTCGGGTTTATAACCCCTAAAATCGTCATAAAGGGATTCACTATAAGACTTAAATCTCAATGCCACTTGCTTCTTGGATAATTTTCTTGGTTTCGGGACAAATGATTTCTTTTTTTCAGCAGTATCAACCTTCTGCTGTTCTCTCTCCTTTTTTCGCATTGGTTTATATGTTTCTCCTGCCTGTTTCAATGCGTCCTTATAACTTATTTCGGGATTGGCTGCCCTGAATTGTTTCACGTGATCCAACCAAGTTATTTTCGCACCACCCTTGAATTCTTCTCTGAATTTCTTCCCTTCGGTTATTGAGACTTCCTTTCCCATATTTAGCGACGCCTTGCTTGTGTCGATTTTCTTAGGTTCTTTCACCACACCAATTCCACCAATTAATCCTTTACTTGCTATTGCTATTGATTTCGCATTCTCTTTTTCTCTTGCTTGAATTTTCTTATTCGCTTCCTTAGAACGTTTATTTATCTCCTTATTAATTCTGTCCATTAGATCCTGTAATTGTTCCAAAGTTTTTATTGTGGTGCTTTCCTTCAAATCTCCAGCAATCATGGTATTAAGATTTTTTAATTCTTTTTCATATGATTCCTTTAAAAATTCGGTCATTTTCACTCCAGCAAGTCCTGTTTTTCCAATCGGGGTCGTAATTAATTTTTCCAATTGTTTTTTCCTTTCCGAAATATTACTCTTGGGGTTAAGTTGTTTCGGTTTATTAGTTATACCATTTTTTTTACCCCACTCTATTTTATCCCTGTATTTACCAATATATTCTTCAAGGTGCTCAACATACCTTTTATGTTTCGGACCTAACTTCAGATACCCCTCCACTGGCACTCTATTATAAATGTTAGTTTCCCAATAACCTAATCGCAAATTTTCAAACATTGCCTTGTTGCCTTCAACTACCTTCGTTGCCTCCTCCACGAATTTAAGAGGGACTCCTTCGGGTTTAATAAGTTTATAAACACCACCCCTGAAATCCGTGGCACCGCTCGCCATATGTTCGGGCGCTTTCTTAGCGTTCAACCTTTTAAAATATGCTTCCCTAACAATTTTCTGTTTCGCTGGTGTTAAATCGCTAAACTTTTTAGCATTTTTAACATTAGCGGTGTCCCTCATTATCATTTTAGTTTTCGCATATCGCAATAGGGTGCTGGGGCTAATCTTGATTTCACTCATTTATGTTATGAGTAATAAAATAAAAAGAAATGATAAAAAATTAAATCGCGAACTATTAACCGATTCTATCAATTGGATTGTGTGACTGATTCGCCAACATTCCCAACTGAGCGAAAGCAGGGGCAGCGTGTGGTGGAGGGAGAGTAGGTGGCGGTGCGTCCTTGGAATCCTTTTTCGCCGTTGCTGCGTCTGCCTCCATATCTGCTGTGGTCGATTCAGCAGCAACCGCAATATTCGCCGCAGCAGCAATTGGTGCTAATGCTCCACCAGTGAATGCGGCGAGAATATCCAAGCCACCAGCGATTATTGTTCCAGCATTTCCAATATCCTGAGCGGTGGTTGGTTTCACTATTTTACCCTGAGCATTCTTGGAATCAAATATATTTCCAGTCTGAAGGAGATTATCAAAGTCTGACGCAGTGTCTATTGCCGCACCAACATTCCCGAATGCTTTCGCACCAAATTTAGCAAATGCCTCACCTCCACCTTTCACCAATGCTCCTCCAACTATTCCTTCAATCCCAGTCAAGTCCTTTACCGACGAAGCACCTTCGCCGAATAATTTAGATTCATTTCCTGCTTCGCTTAATAAATTCTTAGCACCCGCAACTCCTTCCCTTAATGTTCCACCACGATATAATGTCGCAGGGACTACTGCGGCGGCAGTGCCGACCACTTTCGCCGTTCCAACAACAGAAGGGACTTTAGCGAGATCTTCCGCTCCTTCTTTTTCGTCGTCACTCGTTCTCTTACCCTCGTCTTGTTTCGTTGTCTGATTAGAGAGCAGTTTCGCCGTTTTATAAGCATTTATCCGCATTTCATTCATATCAGCAGAATGCTGACCAAGTTGATTCGCAATAGTCGCCGCGTCCATATTTATATTAATCAATAGATTTTTTTTCTGGGGAAGAATCTAAAAAAAAATCTCCGATTTATTTTTCAGATTCTGCTGCCGAAGCTGAAGCGCCCAAAATATTATTTCCTTCTGCGATTAGTTTTTCCATATTGTGATATGCTTTCGGTGGATTGGATTGGAAATCCATATGAAGAAAGTCATAGCGATTGGGTGTGGCAAGTTTATATATTTTTAACCAGGTTTCAGCACCACCAAATACGTCTCCATATTCTTCAGCCATTTTACCCAATTCCTTCTGATTAGGGAATGGAGACCCAACAATCACATTCGTCGCATTCTGACGAATAATAGGACTACACATACGGAAATTCTGAGAACTGACAACTAATAATTTAATGTTATAATGGCGAAATCTGCTTGCTAAATGATTGATTTTCGCTTCACGACGAATAGACCCTAAACAATCGTCGAGCACAACAGCGATTTCGGGTTGATCTTCTTTATCATAACTCTTCTGCTTTTCTACAATTCCATTAATAATTGAATCATTATATTGGTCGTGCGTGTCAAATGCCTTACGAAGAAAGCGACTTGTTATATCATTCGCAATTGTGTTGCTGATTATAGTTGTTGAATCAAATCGGTCTTGTGCGTCATAAAATGAATCATTCAAAAGCATATTGCTGATTAGAGTTGATTTACCTGTGCGAACTGGACTGATTAATAAAACTAATGCTCCACCGCCGAATCCGTCGATCTGAGGCAGATTGGGGTGAATAGGAGAATGATTGCTCGGAGTTTTCTCTGGGTCTTTTACGGGAATCACTTTCGGACCTTCCATATTTTATAAATATGATATAAATTAATTTTTATACTATAAAAAACAATTCGCCCAAACGTCATTCTTTAATGCTGAATTTATATCCTTGAAAACCTTCGCATCGTGATTGGCCTTGGCAGTTGCTTTCTTTTTTATTTCTTTCCTCTGCTTCCTTAAAATCTCAACTCTATTCACCGATTGCTCAACTGCCCTTGATACTGCGTCATCCAATTGTTCTTGAGAATATCCTTTTTCAACCACAACTGGTTTCTCAATAATCTGCGGTTTCGCGATTACCCTGTCCTCTAATGGAGTCTCAACCTCTTTCTTTAATCGTTCCCTTTCCTTCGCTTTATATTTTCGCACTAATTCAGCGTCTTCTTCCTTCACTTTCTTTTCTTGAAGTCTCATATCTCTTTTCTTCTTACGATTCGCAAGTGAAGTCTCTCTTCCCTTTTTTAAATTCTCTAATTGCTTCTCACTCATAACCCTTTTCTTCCGTGGCTTTCCCGATTTCGTGAAACCCTTGGGAGGTTTTTCAGGAGGTGTGCTTTCAATAATTTCAGGTTCTAATATAGTTTTAACCTTGGGAGGATTGAATATTTCGTCTTGAGGGATTTTTTCTCTTTTCCTCACTGGCTCGGGGATTGATTCTTCTGCTTCTTCTTCTTCAGGTTCTTCGTCTGGAATAAGTTGCTCTGAGTCTTCTTCAATTTCTAATTCAAGGTCTTCTTCCTCGCTATCAGGCATTAATTGTTCTTCAATTATTTCATTGGTTCTCTCTTCAGGCATAACAACTTCTGCTAAATAATCCGCCATTTATTCATTGAAATATAAAATAAATTCTGTGATAATTCTAAAAAATTTAGTGGAAAGTATTGAATTTACTTGCGTTTCCTTATATGAAATACAATCTGAGTTGTTCCATTCAGCGAGTTGATTTCCATTTCCTGATCGTCGACAATCTGGACGTGTAATTGATTCAATAATATTTTAGAAGGATTCTTGAGTGCTACGTAAGTCTTTTCTCCTGGGGCGAAATATAGATTTCCGACTTCTCTTCCGTCATTGCTGAATTGAGGAACGTGATAAACAATTTTAGACATAGAGGATTGGCCCCCGTTGAATGATTTATGAGTTAATCCAGGCAAGCGAATGAATGAAGACTGAGCACCTTTTTCAAGTGCGTGTGTTGAACCGAATGTTATAACAACTGGACTTGTTTCAGTGACATATCCATCCAATTTACCTTGGACTTGTGTCAATAATGCTCTGTCGGGGAATCCAAGTTGGAGTCCCATACTCGGGCGATTTAACTGCCTGGAACTCAATGCCAAATATCCTGGGTCTGATTTAACAACTCTTCCAATGGTTAGAGTGTGAAAATAATCAGCACTCTCCGAAGCATTGGAACCGCTGAATGTATATTCACTTAGACTTTTAGAATCGTGATAATTCACATAAACTCTGCTATTCAACTCCATAGATTTAATCACTTTAATCGGCGCTCTTGGTCGATTCGGTTGATAATCATAAAGAGGTTCTTCTTCTCCTGTCGCGGTGATTGCTTGGCGTCCAAGCACTCGGTTATTGGAATAGAAATCGTCTCCAGGTGTATAGGTATGGGGAGCGCCTCCTGTCGCTAAATCGAAAACAGGATATTTATAATCATGGGCATATGACTCCAATGATATTACCTCGGTATTCACTGCCTTTTTACCGATACTGATTACAGGATATAATGCGTGCTGAATTTCGCCAATGGGTTTCAAGCATTTCTGCGGATCCTTGGATAGATTAGGACCGCAAATCTGCTCAAATGTCGCCTTTCCAGTTAAACCAAAGAAAACAGATATTCCGTCATAATCAGCAACATATTTAATGCGATTATATTTAGCATAAAATTCGGGGGTCGTCATTCTCTGACCCGTATGAACTCCACCGCTTTCCCAATATTTAATTTCAAAGTGTCGCAGTCTCGCTTCAGAGAATTTTCCCTGTGCCGCCGAATTAAAAATAAAAACTCCCTTCTCTCCTGCTCCTCCCGCTGGTTGAACCATAACTCCATAATCACAATGGAATCTCGGTCCTGGCACTTCCGACAGGTCGGACGCCACAATAGACCCAGGTTGAAACTGGAATGGAAGAAGGTCTCTCGTTCTTTCTCTCAGGACTCCCTTGGAATTCACCCCGTCTCTCTGTTTATATTGAAGCATTGGACGAGTTAATCCAGAGATTACGAATTTATCCTTCGCCGCTACAAATTCATATTCGTGTTCTCCCCCATTCAATGCTAATGGTCTGTCCTTCAAAACCACAACCATATCTGAGTTCCTGGGGTCGTCTGTATCTACCACACCAATCCCCGCTGGGTCTGCTCGGGTAAGGTTTCCGTCGGCGGGAGTAAATGAAAAAGCATTGCTCGGACCGAAAACGGCGGGTGAATCGTCGGTGCCGCCACGGGGTCGGAAAAGATTGAAATAAGAAGTTGCGGTTGTGCTTGCCAATGCGTTGGCAGCGGTTTTTCGCCTTGAAGTAAATTTAATATCAACTCCCTTTTCTACTCCAGCCGAATCCGTCTTAATAGTGACTACGGCATTATTGTGTATCCTTGGATCTCCATACATAGTATTTAGGACTTCTTCCATTTTCGCCCTATATTCACTTAATTCATATGTCTTCTCTGGAAGTCGGATTGGTCTCGGGACGTGAGTCTGAAATCTCCCTCCTTCTAATGTGCCTCCTGCTTCAATTTCACTGGCACTTAATCCTGTGGTTGATAGTGCTCTTACAAGTGGATCTTGTCCCCAATGGTGAGTGAAGAAATTCTGGTCGGTAATCCTTATATTTCCAGTTCGTTTTAGTTTCACGCTTTCAACTGCTATTTCGCTATCAGGTTCGATCTCAATTGGAGACCTAAAATAGTTAATGAAATGAGCGGGTTTTTCCGCGTCAGATATTATCGTGTTTTCGCTTAATCGGGAAGTTGCCACTACGAGACTCATATTTATAATTAGGAGATATAAAATAATTTCTCTGTTAAAATTAAAAAATGCCGAAGAAAAAGAAACCAGCGAAGAAAATGAAACCCTGTGAGAATAATGTCTGTGGAGAAACACAGCATAATGTTCCGAAAATAATTGAAGAAAATAAGAAAGTTAAACCAAGCGAAGTCTTCGGAAAGCCTAAGGCGAAAGCGAAGAATGGCAAGGGGAAAACAGGATATTAGGGGCAATTATTGAACTGACTTGCCAATAAAATTGCGAACTAATAAATTTGATAGTTTATTACATATATCCCTTACTAATTTAAAAAAGTCATAAATATTACGAACCTCGTAATTAATTGTAATATTTATTATAAAGTATATAGAAAAATATATTGTGAGATAGAATAAAATAGATCTTACGAATAATTACGAACCTCGTATAATTCTGTGAAACTACTTAAAAACATAGTCATATAAGTAAATATAGCAACAATGCTAAACGATATTATTGAAGAATACGATATTAATGGCAATTTCAGTTATTTACTTGGCAGATATGCTAATTATCTGGAGAGGAATGGAAAATGGAATAATGCCACCAATCCTAAGCACTCTAAATGTAATTGGACTTCCAAAATGAAACGACTTCATAATGACGGAGAAACAGAAGGCAGAGAATTTCAGAGATTCTTAGACCAAATTGAGAAATGGAAGAATATGGACCAGAAACAAGCAGAGCGAACTGCTAAGAAACTACAAGAAGAATGGGAACAGAAATATAATGAAGCAATGAAAATCATTGCTAAACAGAAAATTGAAATTGAACAATTGAAAGAAATGAATATTCAATTGGAGAAGGAAAAACAAGATTTATTTAATAAGTATGATAGTGATTATGAATCAGACGACGATATCGAAGGCGACGATATTTAAGAAATTAAGCATTCATATGCGGCCCGAACCTTTTTAAATTCCTCTTCGTCTCCACCTTTATCGGGGTGAGTTTCCATTGCTTTCTGCCTGAAAGCAATTTTTATATCCTCTTGACTTGCTGAACGTTTCAACCCCAGCACTGCGTGATTATTCTCCCTTTCTCCATAACTATCAAAATTATCAAAATCAAAATCAAAATCATAATGATTCTCCTTTTCTTCTTCAAATGGATTTCCGAAGAAATTACTATCGGAATACCAATGTTCTTCTTTTTCATAATTCTTATAAGTTCCCCAGGGATCTCCTTGATAATGTTTAGGCAATTCTCCACAAGGTTCGTGATTAACATTCCCTAATGACCACATTAAGGGATATGGATTGGCACTCATTCAATTATTTATGATATATTTTTTATAAATATATCAAATTTTAATTTATTAGATATATAATAAAATGGTTGTAAGTAATAAGAATAAATTTAATGCTAAGTATGGATTTCCTAAGAATGCCCCCCATAGTAAAGCAGAGATTTCAAGACTTTCAGGAATTCCTATCAGAATTCTTAATCAAGTATATAATCGCGGGGTCGGTGCTAAAAAGACTTCGCCTAATTCAGTTAGAAGAATTTCTGACGGAAAAAAAGGCGGAAGAGGCGCTAAAATGAGCGCAGAGCAATGGGCAATGGCCCGCATATATTCATTCGTTATGAAACAACCTGGCACTTGGGGGAAAGCAGATAAAGATTTAGCAGACAAGGTTAGAGTTGCCTCCAAGAAGAAGAAATAGATTCTGGTTCGGGTTCAGGTTCTGGCGATTGATTATTAATTCTCGGACTCGCCGTTGGAGTTTTCGGTGGGATTAAAGTTTCGTCTGGTTTATCGGTAGGTTGCTTCCAAGTCTTCAGGTCCTTCTTTTTTAATTCGTCTGCTTTCGCTTTCAGTCCTTTCATTTCGTCCTCGCTTGGTGGTCTTCTTTCGCATTGGAAGATATAACATAAATTCATTTTACAATGGCACCGCGATTGCCATATAACTAATAATAATGACCCGACTGCTCCTAATATTAAAACAACTGCTCCTGCCAATTGATCGACAGAATAATCTTGGAGTTCTCCTTCTTTTTCACTCATTTATTCTATGAGAGATTAAATCTCTTTTTATACGATTTTAAATTCTCTCTCATTGAAGTGCTTTCACCCCATAACAGATAATACGATAAAAATCCTGCTCTCATATAATCTCCAGTTGATAAATCCTTCTGGTGTCGATCTCTATATCTCTTGCGTTGTTGTTTATCCTTTTTAATTGTGTAATCGTCCATTCCAGCACTCCCGAAATGTGTTGTTTTAGTTCTCCCATTATCTCTGGTGAATATCGCCATATATTTCTTTCCCGCTTTCGTGGATTTTCTAACAATCATTTTAACCATTTACATATAATTATATTTTTTAAAATTACACCTAAAAAAAAATGTTATATAGAATATAAATATGAGTGTCCCAAGTAATCAGCATTTAGAAATCGTGCCTTCCAATATTACGAGTAATGGTAAATTATCGTATAAGAATGGCCAACCGACAATTCAACTATTAATCGGAGCGCAGGATCGTTATATCGTCCCAGGCTCCGTTCGCTTAGTCGGCGAAATTCAGATTAAGAAAGACGCCAATAATACTCCTGTTGTTGGAGACGGCGTCCGTATGAATGAGCGCCTCGGTGTTTATTCAATTATTGATACTCTGTCGATATTCTCTCAGAATAGCGGTCAGACAATGGAAACAATTAATCACCACAATCGTATGATGTCCAGTTATTTATCTGTAACTCAATCGCAGGCAGATTTCGCTTGCCACGCATATGAGACTTCACTTCGCTTCCCCAATTTCGCAGGTCAGGAGTTAGGAGTTGTCACGAATACTCAGGCGAAGACAACCAGTGATTCTCCGAATTCATTCTGTATTCCGCTTGTTTCAGGATTATTTATGGGAACGGACCCGATTCCCCTTTCTAATCAGTGGGGTGTTGGTGGATTAAATGTTGAGATTCAACTTTCACCAGATCAGCAGGTTCTATTCTCCTCGGACAATACTTCTGCCAACCTTCTCAATGCTTTCTATGAATTATCCAATGTTCGTCTAATCTGTGAAGTCCAGAGTCCTTCTCAGGACCAACTCGCTCAGATTCAATCGCAGACAACCAACACCTTCACCTACAATTCTATTTCGTCTTATTACAACACTATTAATTCTCACAATGCTACCCTGAATTTCAACCTTGGTCTGAAGTCTGTTCTTGGAGCATTTATGAATGTTGTTCCTTCTGCTCACATTAATTCATTCACCCGAGACGGCCTGGCAACTCTTCCTTTCACGAATACGGATGGAAAGGTCGCGAATGTTGATCAGGCAGTATTCACTCGTGCTGGTGAGCGATTCCCATTAGAATATAATATTGATACTCTCCAGAAGCAACCCGCCGAATCGGGCAATACGACTGCCGACGCTCAACTTGTTCGCAATTATATGGACGCAGTTATGGGTTTCTCTAAAATTAATCGCTCTTCGGTTGATAGTTCAGTATATCGCAACTTTGATTGTGGCACGGATTATGCTAAGTGTAAGGAGATTATTAAGGGAGGCAGTGCTTGGGGTCTTGGTGTTTCTTATGACCAGATTTCCAATTCTGGAGTTGATTTCAGTGCTTCTCCATTCGGTGTTCAACTTCAGCTTGGTCTAACCAGCGACCACCCGAATGCCGTATTCTTATATGTCCATTCGCAGCAGACGGTCGTTTCGGCACAGGGTTCGATCCAGATTATGAAATAAATCATTAAGTAAGTAAATAATACAATCCTCGTATTTTTTTGTATTAAGAAGTAAAAACTATTTTATAAACAATTATAAATGATATTAGAATTAATAGCATTTATGGTGAAGTCTCCTTATGATCCTTATGGTTGTTGTGCTTCTTGCGGATATACTTGGTGCGAAACACTCCAAGAATGCGTGAGAATATGGGAAACATATTGTGCCTCAATTGAAAACGGACATTGATTTAAAGATTAATCATATATCTATAATTAATGATAATGGATAAATTGGAATATGTTGGTTTTGATTACCTGAAAGGAACTGCTTATGAAGAAGATTTTAAAGTATTTCCCGACCATAGTATATATGACATTAATAATGATTGTTGGGTGACGGCAACTCAAGGATTATTTGAGTTTCATTATATTTATAAAATCACCGATCTAAATAATAAATTATATATTGGAGAAACTCGTTTAGATTTAGAATTCAGGCACCGCCTTCATAAGTCGGAGCCGTGTAAGTGTGCTGCTAAAGAATTAGATTTAGAGCATAGTGATATTGAATTATGGTGTATTTGTTTCAGGCACGAAGCGACTAAACTGGAACAATTATTTATCGCACAACACCCTGAATGTGTTAATTATAATAAGGGACACAATACTCCTAATTTCATTAAATCTCAATTGAATCGTTTAGCGAATCATAAATATAGGGACGGAAAAAAGGACGATATTAATCTCCAAGTATTTACTTCCCGATTATTTCAGAAGAATTAATATTTTAAAATAACTTCTTTTTTTTTATATTTCCATAATCATAATATGGAAACCTCAACCGCACCCGCAACACCTCAGGCATCGCAGATTCCTGATCTCGTTAAAATTGGCGCTGTTTCAACCGACACAGCTATTAATGTTCAGACTGATATTCTCGACCCAGTTATTTTCAGCGATAGAGAATGTCGTTTCGTTTTAGAGAATAAAGGTCTTCTTCACAGCAATTCTCGCATTACATTCTCCTCTGCTGGTGATTGTGTTCAGAATGCTTCCAAGGAAGTCACCCGAGCATTCTATCCCGCGAATATTGGAGTTCATTCAGTTATTCAGCGTGCTTCTCTTCGTGTTGGCACCAAGACTATTTGTGAAATTGAAGACTACGGACATTTCGCCGCATATGAAACCACCTTCCTTCCTCCTGACGCAATCAAGGAAAGAGAGCAGGTTATGAGCGGACGATTCCTTAGCATTGAACCTAAATTCGTCAGTCGTGCTAAAAAGTTTTCGTTAGGCGGCACTGCCACGAATAATGTTGAATCTATAAAAGAAGCGAAATCTATCGGAGTTGATAATGGTCGCGATTCAAGTCTTCAAGACCCTTCGGCAGGTTTCTTCAATCGGTTGCTGAATGCTTCTGACCCATTACCGACTGGAGTTGTTTGGGATTGGCAGAATGAAATCAGAAAACCTCAGTTCTCTGTTCTCCTTGCTGATCTCTTCCCATTCCTGAAATTGAATCAGTTGCCATTATATATGATGTCCGAGCAGGTTTCTATTCACCTTACTTTCGCCCCGAAACAGGCGGACGGGACGACTTCTTCGGCGCGTGTTTCTCACAATGCGGGACAGGTTCCGCAGAAGGATTTAACTCTGACGAGACCTGATTGCCAGTTGGTCGCTGATTATATTTTTTATCCACAGGAAATGATGGAGCAATATCGTCAGGCGAATGCCACAATGTCATTCAATTATGTTGATTATCAGTTTATGAAGCGCTCGGTTTCTGACGCAGAATTTCAAGGTGGATTAATCCAGAATCTCGGTGGTGCTGGACGAATTATTAATAAGGTTTTCGTTTCTGCTGTTCCCGACGGCACAACTTCTAATAATTTAATGAATCAATATATCGCCGACGGCCCGACTATCACAACGACTTCCACGGGCAAGGTGACGACTAATCTAAAATATAATGATAATTTCCTTTATCCGATTGACGTGAGCAATGACGCTCGCCATTATCATAATGTTTTCCAATCGGAGGGTCGTGTGCCTTATATCTCTCGTGATTTATATCGCGGTGAGGGTCAGTTGGCCTCAGACCCAACTCTGACTCCTGGTTCGGAATCATTTGAGGGACACCATATGGAGGACGTTGTTCGCCAGAAATGTTTTTATACTTCATATCGCCTGAATAAGGGTGAGCGTGTCAATTCTCGTGGTATTGAGTTATTTGATACTCGCAACCCAATGGCGAGTGGAAGCACAATCAGGGCATATCTCCAAGTTGTTAAAATGGCAAGTCTTCGGGACGGAGTTATGGAAATCGCTTTCGCTTAATTCTTAATTTAAATCAATAACTATATTTTTAATTTATTACTCATAAATAAATGAGTGGATACACGAGAACAACAATCATTGAGTGTGCTCGATCTCAGAGCGAAGAAGCGCAGAATCACAATGAAGAAAATCCAGCACAATGGACGAATAGAGTTGGCACAGGATTCCAATTAAAAAGTGGAGATACAATTTCAGTTCATTCTTCATTTGTTTCAGAGATTGGCGCACAAGGTGGAGAGATTCAGATAAAGGGTGAAGAGTTAGGAAAAGAAGTTGAAGTTGAACATATTAATTCAACGAAAATCTTATTCAATAAATCTACTCCTGAAAAATTTCAACTTGAGAATGCTTCCTTAGTTAAGAAAAATATCGCATTAAGGGACGACACATTGAATTTAGTTGTTTCTCCTTATAAAGCAGCCAATGGAGAAAACTACGCATTTCTTCCGAGAATGTGGATTGGACTGAAAACTGGAACAGGACATAGTTCTTGGTTGTCGTATGATATGACTCCTCATTCGGGAGCAAGCACTTATATAGGTGGAGCATTACACGCAAGGCCTCCATTGAATATGTGTTTAGCAGACGTTGAATTAAGGACACATGGTCCAGGTGCTACTTTAGTGACTAAGGTTTCAGGATTAAATGACGGATCACGATATACTATATTCAAGGCGAAACAGACTTTATTCGCAAGTCCTTCGGCGGAAGTTTCAGTGGTGGGTCAAGCGTCCAATGGGTCAAGTTATATCACTTTAAAACACGGATCAACGACTTCTTCTCTCCTTAAAACAATGGAAATTATGGTCCAGAGTCCAACGACTCCATTCGCCGCAGGAACAACAATCCTTTCAATCGTAAGTGATAATGTTATAGAACTTAGCGCGAATGCGACTGCCGATACTGATTCACATAATAGATTTAGTTTTCAATTACCCGCCAGCAAGCGAGACCAATTTCTTCCTCCAACTACTGCCAATGATCCTGACCTTAGTGCTGAGGAATGTTTAGCGTTAAGAGACCCCGCAATTCTCGGCGAATATATTCAAGTGAAGGATTTGGTCGAATTAAAGGTGAATCCTGGATATAATTCTCCGACGGATGTCGCGGTTCAATTAACCGAAGAAATCAATGAAAGGACTGATATTGACTTTCTCAGTTATGATTTAACATTGGGCGGGCAGTCTGCTTCTAATCAGACATTAACTTTCAAGACTGAGAGTCCAGCATATAAACATTATCATTGTGGGACTGCGACTGGATATAATGCTTCAACACTTGCTGAATTTATAAAAACAGACGGCAGTTGGAATTTAGATTCAGCATATCAATATCTCTCTTCTTATCAGCATATTGGAATAAAGAGACCAGAGTTATATGTTGCTGGAAAAGCATTAAACGATCAATTTGGATTTGAGACAGACGACGAGGCATTCACCCGAGAAGCTGACGCTGTTTTTAATACTTCAATTCCCTGGACGAAAGAAAATCTATTATTATTCAAGACCTTCTTTGATACTCAGTTAATCTATCCAGATTTATTTGAGGATTATACTCAGAACAATATAAGGGTCACTGCGGAAAGGACAAGAATGATTCATATGAATTTATTTGATTCAGGTCCGAATGCTCCCGACGACGTAAGTATTCCAAGCGATTTCGGGACGAATATTAAAAGCACTTCAACTCCTTTATTCGGTTATGATTATTATATTTCAGCACAGAATGCTTCACAGGGTTCATTCCCATTATTTATTGATTATAATCCTGACACAGAGGGATTCACCGAAAATGATTGTGGATTTGTTGATTATGGAAAAGGGTTTGGATCGACAATTGGAATGCTTCCTGATTACGACGATTTAGCATATGGATTTGGACGACGAATTAGGAGAGAGAATCCATTTACTGGTGAAGTTAAATACTATATTGGATTTCAATTCACTCAGACTGGAAATCAGATTCCCAATCATTTCTTTCACCCCAATAGCAAGGATGGAAACGAAAGGCAGATTGGAACTGCGGGTGGTCGTATATTTGGATTTGATTATCATTTCTCTGCTTATGGAACAATGGCAATGGTTTTATATAATGGAAACACAGACGACGAAGGGAGAAATCTGGGGAATCAATCCGCCAAGCAATTCGCTCTTTTTCAGAATGGGAGTCACGGAACGGAGAGACTTGATAAATATCAATTCGGTATTTATTTAGGAGCAGATTCTGCTTTTATCAATTACGATGAGACTCAACAGAGATTTCAACTTGAGAATTTACATACTGCTGAAAGGATAAATCAATTGACGAATGCTGGTGCTTATATTTCAGACGGAACTTCTGTTCCAACTAATCCTAATGCTGATAAACAATGCTATAAAATCAATAAAACAATGTTTCAGCATAATTATAGTCCCGAAATTGCCCCTTACAATAGCGCATTCAATGTTTCTCTGACGGCAATGGGAACGCCCTTGACACTTTCATCAATCAATGAGAATATAAAACCATATTCCATTATGGATTGTCATAGTGGATTATTCATTGAGGATTGGATTGTGCCCGAGGATTATTGGGATAGTAGTTTAGCGGGAATAATGGGTTTTAGATATAGTCAATTCCATAATCCTAATTCAACTTCTTCAAGGCAAGTAAGGATAAAGGCACACGGGGCCAATGCTGATTTAAATAATGTGAATGTGATCACAACCAATGCCAAGGTTAATGAGGGAGATTTACTGGATTATTCTAAAATGCTATGGGGTCCAGGTAATTTTCAGATTACGAATTTAGTTGGGAAACAACCAATTTCAACCAACCCCGACGCCACGGAACGAGCGGCAGCGCAGTCAAGAAGCATATTGCCTGTCATAACTGAATCTCCAGTTGATAGTGTTAAAATAACTGCGAAGAGATTACCTACTAAAACTCTAAGACCATATTATACAATCCGAAGTGATATAATAGAAGAGAATGGATATTTGGGTGGAGCAAGGAGTGGAATTACTCTTCCAATTGTTTCAGTGACTAATAAAGCGAATCCATATGGTGATTTCTTAAATGGAATGGGTGGAGATATTATATTCACGAATACTATCGACAGAGTATTAACGAGCATAAGGTGTTCTATTCACGAACCCAGTGGGAAGTTGGCTCGTTGCGATTTGAATTCCGCAGTAATATTTAAAATAAATCAACAGATAAATGCTGATTTAAATTTGGTTGATACATTATTACAGAGTAAAAATAAACAAGACCAAGCGACGGCAGAATTCGCGGAAGGAGGTCCTGACTATTCTAAGGTTGATTATTCAGACGCATTAATATTTTAAAATTATGAATATAAAAATAATATTTGTTAAAGTATAAAATGGACGACCGATATGAAGCACTCTGTGAGATTGGTGATTTAGTAATTGCTGGAGGACGATATGATTTAGTTGAAACTTATTATCAATTGCTTTGCGAGCATTATCCACCCGAGATATTCGCTGCTCTTGCTACGGGTAAAGAAAGCAGTGAGAGTGAAAGTGAAGAAGAGGATATAGTTGAATCGGTGACTCACGAATCACCTGTTTGGGCCGAACCCGAACCCGAACCCGAACCTGAGTTGAAGGAGTGTAAGGAAATCGTGGGTGGAGACGCAGAAGAAGAAAAGGACGATAAATTAGAAGACCATGCTGATTATGACAGCGACGATCAAGATTCCGAAGAGGAGGGGTATGATTCTGATTTAACCGACGAGAGCATTGACGTTGCCCGAGACGCCCAGGGTTTCCTTTCTCTTGCTTGAATTCATAATTAATAAACCTTCATTCACTCCGTCCTCTTCTATTTGTTTAAACCTTATCAATATCATAATAGCAATTAAAATTGTGTCCCAATCGTCGGGCATTGGTTCTCTTATTGTATTCTTATATCTAACTAACTTTATAAATTCAATATTGAATTTAATCATTGATTGAATTGAATATCCTTTTTCCAATCCTTCTCTAATAAAAATTTCAACCCTGTCTCTATATGTTTCAATTGTTTTATTCTTAGTCAGTGGCCTGGTGACGATTAACTTTCCTTTATAATATCCACTTACAGATCCCGAGTTAATATATTTAACCATTATTACACAATGAATATTATTCATATATGTTTAAATATTATATGATTCATAGAATTATACAATTCTCGTATTTATTTGTATTAATAGAAAAAAGTGTCATAAAAAATATTATGCTATATAGTTATTTTCTAAACTATCCTAATTTGTCTTAATTTGGATTAATATCCAACTTACCAATCCTAATGCCGTCGTCCAATTGATTTCATACTGAGACTCTTCGCGTCCGATTTCCCTGTCGGGCACACAATCCCTCCATTCTCCTCCATCCAATTCTGGAGCAATTTCGTGGTGGAGTGATTCACTCCGTCCAACTTAATGTTGCTCTTATTTTTCTCGGCGACCATTTTCAATGTCGTTCCGAAATCTTCGGTCAATTGCTGGATAATGATTCCCTCCGTATTAAAATCCTTCTTCCATTTTTCATTCTCCTTCTTCAATTTTTCATTCTCCTTCTTCAGGTCCTCGATCTCAACCTCCTGAAATGACAATAGATTACCGCTGACTGCTTGATTGTATTTCGCTTTCAGCTTATCGTATTTGTCTTGGAGGTCGGTTCCAGAAAGACTTTCAGAATATAGACGTCTCAACTTCTCATTCTCCGATTCAAGTTTCTTCACCTTTTCATTCCCATGGATTATCTCGGTGAAGTCTTCCAGTTTTATCGCCTGCCCCGTTTCGGGGTCTTGGAAATGCTTGAGAGCGACCCTCCACTCGCTATATTCTTCCAACATTTTATTAAGGTATTCACAGCGTTTATAGAAATGCGTGTGCCAATCCATACTTAAAATCTCCGTCTCTGGGAGACATATCAACTCGGAAACCTGCTTGAAAAACAATGCCGACTTGTCATTCACCTTCCTGAATGTTTTCGCGTCATTCTTGGCAGATTTAAAGTTTCGCTTAACCTCCTTGACCTGCTCCTCCAACTGACGAATTCGGTTAGTCAATTGGACGACAATCTCCGAGTCAGCCTCCGACGAAACGACTTCCGCCGCCACCACAATCGGCGGGGCGTCCGTCACGAGTTGTGCTGGGACCGCCGTATCGCGTTGTTGATTGCGACGACGATTGGCGACCCGAGAATTGCCCCGATTGCGGACTCCGTTCGGCATTCTGGACTTGCCCCTTTTTTCGGTGGATCTATTTTTCGGGAGTTGCCCCTGTTTTTTTAATGAGGCAATCTTCTTACAAACTATCAAATTTTCTCGTTCGCGAATTCAATGTCAAGTCAGTCGGAAGATTGCCCCTGTTTTTTCTAATGGGGCAATTCTTCTACCAACTATCGAATTTTTTAGTTCGCGGTTTCTCCGTCAAGTCAGTCGGAAGATTGCCCCTAAAATTAGACCCAATCTGCCCCTAAAATTAGATCTCACTTGCCAGACAATTCGCGAACTAAAAAATTCGATAGTTGGTATAAGAATTCTCCCATACTAAAAAAAAGGGGCAAGTCCAGAAAAGGGGCAAGTCTAATCTCTCACAAGTCATTAAATTCGCGAACAAGAAAATTTGATAGTTTGTTAGAAGTCTATCGCATACTAAAAAAAGGGGCAAGTCCAGAAAAGGGGCAAGTCAATCTAACAGAAAAAAGGGGCAATGTCCAACACTTTCGCCAGCGCAATCGCCGACCTGAAACTGGTTCTACCTGCCGATAAAATCGCGAAGTTGGAACTGCTGGACGACTATGACCTAATCGCTCCAATGCTCGCCAAGCACAAGAAGGCGATTCAGCGAATCAAGTCAGCACCCAAGCAGGAACCGCTGGAGAAGCGTCAGGCGAAAGCGTGGGAGGACTATCTCGCTAAATCTCCCAGCGACGATTTCAAGAGCGAGCACCACGAACAACTGCGATTGGCTTTCAAGGCGAATAAGGTCAAGGACACTGCTTCATTCGGCACCGACAAGAATGGCAATCCATATATCAAGGTGACGAATCCAATGCTGATTGAACTCTATATGAAAATGGTGGTTTCAGCGAAAGAGGTCGCTCATAAATCGGTCAGTGTGAAGAAGGTCTCGGGCAATCGCAGAGAGCGCAAGTCTCGTGGCGAATACACGATTGAATATACCAACACACCCGACAATCCCGAGGGGGCAGACAACGAATTCTACTTCACTGCCGACAAGGACATTGAACCCTTTAAACGGGACGGGAAGATTGCTGACGACATTAATGGCGGAAAGCCTATCAAGAAAGTCACCTATAAGGCAGTCCGTCGGGAGGAGGATTTCATTGTCGGAAAGAAATACAATGTGTGCCAAGGTGCGGTCCAATGGGAGCGTGCTATGGGGTCTAAGCATATCAAGGCAGAGGGTCTATCCCACGCAACCTTTCGCCTTCAATGTGGGGCATTGAAGGACAACAACGACCCGACGAAATATTGCGACCGCTGTCAGCGAAAGAAGAGTGGAGTTGAGAACTTCTTTGAGGGCGAATATAAGAACGGGACTTCATATGTTGATTTCATTGTTGAGAACACGAACACGAAATATCAGTGCGTCCCGATCGACGACGAACCGCGGATTCACAATCTGCCAGACGACCTCCCATTGGACGACGGCAACGATTCAGACGACACCATAGAACTCCCCAGCGACGATTCAGACGACGATTCAGACGAGGTGTGCCAGAAGTGTGGCAAGACCGAAAAGGATTTTGACCCTGACGACTTTCAAGGACCAGCGATTGTGGAGTATGC
>VMHT01197066.1_pt1 | contig 18853 bp, 33 predicted proteins | sample 4693611 | NCBI WGS metagenome assembly VMHT01 (sample SAMN12280063, study PRJNA550983) | marine metagenome | isolation source: seawater sampled from same location over 5 years 0.02-0.2 micron viral filtrate | place: USA: collected off the coast of southern California halfway between the port... ...
AAAAATAAACTAGCACCATTTAATGATATACAGATTAAAAAGATTTACAAAGATAAATCTAAAAAGTTTTGTTATGGTCAGGTAACAACTTGGATATGGGAAAGAAAAGGCACACAACAATTTCATTTAGAAATGTTGCCTGAGTATAGAGATAAAAAAGATTTTGTGGACACTTTAGGCCACGAAATGGTACACCTGTACCAAATGGCTAATGTTGGTGATACTGGTAATCACAACAAACTATTTTATAGTTTTAGGCCTAAGTTAAACGCTATAGGTTTAGACCTATAATAAAAAAAGAAAGAGATATATTATGAGAAAAGTGAAAGAGCTAGACCCTTACATTAAACAGCGTGTAGGTGAGGCGTTAATACTATTAAGTGAATTGGTAAAACCATCTAACTTATCAGGCACAGGTAAAGTATATTATACTGGCCAATGGGCAAAAGATGTTTACGACAACTTTACTGATAAACAAGCAGCTGTTATCTTTTCAAAGGTAAGAAAGTTAGAACCACAATTATCTTTTACTCAAATAAAATTAGAATCATTTAAAGATGAAGATGGTAAAGAATGGGGAGGTTACGATTATTATGCCAAAAAACTTTAATTGGGAAAAAACATTAAACAAAACTTGGTACTGGTCTAAAGTTATTTTAGCCCTTATTATATTAACATTATTAAGTTATGGGTATGGTACTTTTCACCCTAATAAACACGCTAAATTAAAAGTAAATAGTGAACTTGATATATTCTATATGAATCAAATTAAAGATATGGATTTAAGAGAACCAGAATTTACATATACTAATGATGTACAATTTGTTAGAGCTTTACATAAATGTATAAACTATATAAACTTTTCAACACCAAAAGATAAAAGAGTGCCTTATGAAATGATTGTAGGCCAGGCCGCTTTAGAAAGTGGTTGGGGTATGAGTAGATTTGCTCAAAAGGCAAATAACTTATTTGGTATTAGAACATTTAGCGAAAAAACACCACACTTATTACCTGTAGGCGTAGAAAAATGGCCAGGTTGGGGTGTTAGATCATTTGGTAGTAAATGTGATAGTGTAAAAGAGTATGTTAGGTTATTAAATGAACACCCAGCATATGCTGAGTTTAGGGAAAAAAGAAAAGAAACTGTTGACCCTATAAAATTAATTAAAACTTTAGATAAGTTTTCAACAACAGTTGACTATGACAAAAGAGTTATTAGAATAATTAAGAAAGTAAGAAAGTTAGAAAATACTTTTGCCACAGATAAATCAATCAAATAAATATAACTATGTTTTTAACATTACTAACTTTTATATCGGCCATTAGCATATCTGTTATAGCGGCTGGGTATTCTATAATAGGTTTAGCAACTTTGTTTGCTGGTGCCTTTATACCTATTGTTGCTATGGGCTCTGCTTTAGAAGTTGGTAAACTTGTGGCAGCCAGTTGGTTGTATCACAATTGGCATAGTAATATACCACGCTTACTAAAAACTTATTTGTTTTTAGCAATAATAATATTAATATTCATTACATCAATGGGTATCTTTGGTTTCTTATCAAAGGCACACCTAGATCAAGTTAAACCTACTTCAGGTAATAATATAAAAATAGAACTATTAGATAATCAAATCAATCAACAAGAACTAATTATAACTAGATCACAAAATACACTTGACCGATTAGACAAAGCTTTAGATGTTTATATTGATAAAGAATATGTTAGTAGAGGTTTAAAAGAACGAAAGAAACAAAAAGAAGAACGAGATTTATTAAATCTAGCAATTAAAAATGCTACAGATGAAATTGTTAAATTAACAAATGAAAAAGCTAGTTTAAAATTAGAACAAGATAAAATAGAGGCCGAAGTAGGACCTATTAAGTATATCGCTGAAATGATATATGGTGACCAAGCAAAAGAAATGTTTGACCACGCTGTTAGGATTGTCATACTGATATTGATATTTGTATTTGACCCATTAGCGGTATTATTATTGATAGCGGCTAACATATCATTAAATCAATGGCGTATGAAAAAAAACTTAACAACAAATAACGCTAAAGAAACTCTAGCAAAAAGAATAGAAAAGTTAGAGAAAAGAAATAAAAAATTAAAAGGTTACCAAGGTTTTGTTAATAAACTAGGTTATAAAGAACTAGACGGCCTTGATCCAGATGAGATAAAATTGAAAATAGACCAAATAATGGACTGGAACGACAATGAAAAAAATAATACTAATAATTAGCATAGTAGCTCTTACAGGTTGTATGAAAACAACCTGTTTAACTGATACTGATTGTACCAAAAAATTGGACTGGAATAATCCAGGTTTTACCATAGTGAGAACGATTATCACTAACGGTGCCAACGTTGGAAACTAGGCTTGACATATCTGGTGGATATGTTATATTATAGACTATGATTACAAGTGAGGATATAATGAGAATGAAAGGTGAGAAAATAAAAAAACTAGAGAACTTAGCGAAGGCCTGTGCTGAATCAAATAATGATGACTTCAAAGCTCTTTGGTATAAAAAAATGATTGACTTAGCAAATCAATATGGTATGATGGATTTTGTTATGAGAAAGTTGATACACTAATGAATATATTTTATTTACATAAAGATCCAATTGTGGCAGCTGAAATGAGTTGTGATAAACACGTTGTAAAAATGATTTTAGAGTCTGCTCAATTATTGTGTACTTGTCATAGAGTACAAGATGGTATAGAGTATTATGGCAAAACTGCCAATGGCAGAAAAATCAAAAGGTGGAAACACCCTAATTCTAATTTAGAAACAATCTTATACAAAGCAGGCTGGGTAAAACACCCTAGTACAATATGGTTATTTGAATCTGCTTATAACTATATGTGGTTATATAAACATATGATGGCTCTGAATGATCAGTATAAGAAAAGATACAATCATACAAAAGACCACGTTGCTATACAAAAACTTGGTGAAATATTATCATCACCACCTAAAAATTCTAAAATTAATAAGATAGCAACTGATCCACAACCAGCAATGCCTGATGAATGTAAAGTACCAGGTGACGCTGTTCAAAGTTATCGTAAATATTATATTATGAAGAAAAGAAGATTTGCTACCTGGAAAGCACCATCTGTTGTACCACAATGGTATACAGATATGCTAGAGGCAGAATAGTATGGACTATGAAGAAATAGAAAAGTTGTCTTTAGAAGAATCTAAAAGGCAAACAAAAGAGAGACGAGACGAGGGTAAAAATATGATTAGGCCATTTACCTTTGACGAAAAAAAGTTGTTATGGGATGGCCTATATAACAATAACATAGAGGAATAATATGAGAGCAAAATTAATTGAAGCTTTACAAGAACACGCTAAAGGTCACATAGCAAAACATAAAGCAAATGTAGAAGTATTACTAGAAAAAATAAATGGTATTGCTGAACATCCAGATGTTGTAGAAACAATTGAAAAAGAATTAGGTATAATTGCTGAGTATGATGATCAATTAGAAATGCTTGATAAGTATTTTATAGTTAAAGACCCATTTAGAAGTTAATGAAAAATATAATAGACCCAAAAAATCCACACACCGTGGGTAAGAGTGCTTGGAATTTAGGTAATCATATTTTGATTATCTGTTTTATTATGTCTCTTGTATTTGTGGTTTATAATTCATACTAATGCCATTATACACATTTTACAATAAAAAATCTAAAAAAGAACATACCGATATGATGACTATATCAGAAATGGAAGAGTATCTAGCAAAAAATAAACACATTTCACAGGTTATTGTTCCAATAAATATAGTAGCAGGGGTTTCAGGCCTCTCATACAGACAAGATGGCGGATGGAAAGATAATTTAAGTAGAATAGCCGAGGCACACCCTAAAAGTGCCCTTGCTGATAGATATGGTAAAAAAACAATCAAACAATCTAAAACAGAACAAGTATTAGCGAAACACAGGAAAAGAAGAGGTAAATAAGATGGCAGATATACCAGATTATATGCGAGATTTTGATATGGACCAAGATTATGGTTTTACACCGGTGTCTTCAAAGCCAAAAACTGATAGTACACCTGCTGTTGATCCAAAATTAGTAGAAAATTCTAATATAGAAATTTCAAAAGTTAAATCAGATGTTTCATCAATCAAGTCAATGATGAACGAGATAATGCAAATAGTGGCAGAAAAAGAAACTATAGCAAAAGAAACAACAACTGAAGAACAGAAAAAAAGATTTAAAGAAATTGAGAAAGTTATATTACCGTTTTTATATAACTTATCAAAGTCAGACGAACCTTACATACATTGGCCAAACAGAGGACCAATCATTAAGGCACAAATAGAAAAAGTATTAAAACTTACAAGGGGGTAATTTATGGAAGCGAAAGCAAAACATAAAGAACTAAAAAAACAAGTGAATGAAGCTGAAGACATAAGAAATAATGATAGGTCTTCATATAGTTGGTATGAACTAAAGAACCTAAAGAAGTTAAAGTTAAAAGCAAAGGAAAAAATAAATGAGACTAAGCAAAAACTTTTCGCTTAAAGAACTTATCAAAAGCGAAACAGCTACCAGGAAGAATATCAATAATAATCCTAATGAGGATAATATTGAGAACTTACAAAGACTTTGTGACCACGTATTACAACCAGTCCGAGACCATTTCGGTAAAGTTGTATCAATATCAAGTGGGTTTCGTAGTCCAGAATTGTGTGTAGAGATAGGCTCAAGCGTATCTTCACAACACGCCTCTGGCCAGGCGGCCGATTTCGAAATCTATGGATTGTCGAATAAAACATTGGCCGATTGGATAAACGATAACTTGGATTTTGACCAGTTAATTCTGGAATACCACAAAAAGGACGAACCAAATAGTGGGTGGGTACATTGCTCATACAAGAATGGTGATGACAATAGAAAAGAATATTTGATAGCATTTAGAGACGCTAACGGTAAAACAGCTTACCAAAAAGAATATTCAGACGCTGCTGGCGGACCTACACCAGAAGAAGTTAATGAATCTTTGATTTGACACCGAAGTAATTAAGTATGAAGCTTGACAAATAAGCTAAATTATGGTATAGTGAGGATATTATGACATTTAAATTTATAGAATTAGACAAACAAGTCTTACCTAAAACTAAAGGTAAGAGAATAGACGGCTTTCGTTTTTACGATATTAATGGTAAGAACTATCCATCTGTTACCACGGTATTAGGTATTAGAAAAAAAGAAGGCTTACAGAAATGGCGAGACGCCATTGGCGAGAATGTTGCCAATTGGGAAATGGGCAGAGCAGCTCGTAGAGGTAAAGCATTTCACACACTAGTAGAACAATACATCAAAGGCGAAACTCCTAGTATTAGAGACGTTTTACCAATAGGTTTATTTAAGTTAATGAAACCTTACATAGATCAAATTGATAACATACATCTATTAGAGGCAATTATGTATAGTCCAAAACTTACAATTGCTGGTCAAGTAGATTGTGTAGCTGAGTATAATGGTAAGTTATCTGTAATAGATTTTAAGACAGCAAACAAAGAGCGACAAGAAGACTGGATTGAGAATTACTTTCTACAAACCACGGCTTATGCTCATATGTTTGAAGAAACATTTGGTAAACCTATTGAACAAATAGTTATTTTGCTTGCTAGTGAAGACGGTACTGTTCAGACTTTCGTAAAGAACAAAGCAGATTACGAAAAAGAACTTGGCAAAGCAATTGAAGATTTTTATAAATATTATGAAGAACTAAACAAAGATAAGATAACGACCAAATAATATCTTATCAAACAAAGGTAAGATGAAAAAACTCATAACAATTTTAGGTATTTTATTTGCTACAGTAGTATATGCTGACCACGAAAATGATTTTGGTCAATACTACTTTCAACAAGTACCATCATTATGTGGTTCACAAAATACAATCAATAACTATTTAATTCATTATAAATTTAAACCATTTAATCTCTCTTTAGGTAGAGAGGGAATGGACGCTGAAGGAAATCCAGTCTATATGATAACTTACTATGTAAATGAGGACAAAACAGAGTCAGCAGCCGTAATAGATGTACCAGATGGTACAGAGAGCTGTATATTATTTCATACATTTGATCTAACAAGCCCTAACCAATAAACTTCTTAAAAACTTGCCAAAACCAATATCATATGTTATATTGGTACTGTTAACAAACAAAAGGTACCAGGCCGTGTACTAGGCGAGAGTCAAACCACGGCCTTAAAAAAAATATGACAAGCAAAGAATTTAGTTTAAAAATAGAAAACATTGTAAAAGAAAAATCTATATCACATATGGAAGCCGTATTGTGGTATTGTAAAGAACACGGTATAGATGAGGGTACGGTCGGTAATCTCATATCAAAATCACTAAAAGAAAAAATCAAACTAGAGGCGACTAATTTAAAGATGTTAAAATATCCTAAATGTGGTCAGTTACCAATATGATAAAAGACATATTAAAAGATTTAAGAGAGTTGAGAGACGAAATGTTGTCAGTAAATTGGCCTGCTCAAAGATTAAGTAATATAATCTTAAAGTATGAAATGAAATTACAAGATGAAAAAAGTAAATTTACGACAGAGGAAATAGTAGAAGCTACAAATAAAATATTAAATGATTGAGTTTAATTACAAATTAGATTATAAAAATACCGTGTTTAGACCAAATGATACACGATATAGAATAGGTCGTGGTGAACAAGGTGTATTGTTAGTTAGACCATATACAGATGTTATTTGTAAACATTGGCGATTTAAGACAATAAAAGAGGCAAGAAAAAGTGCTGAACACATTTATAATATGTATGCTGATTACAGAGTGTTAAAAGATTTTTTAGGTATGGATATGTGTAGAAAGTTTTTAGAAATGGGTTTTACTAGAGCCAGACGATATGCTAATCACAAAGATGGTAAGAAGTATGGTAAAGACGGTAAAGTATTACCACAAGAGAAAGATTGGGCTACAAGTGAAAAAGCAATGGCAGCTAGAACTTTTAAAAGATGGCGTGATGTGGTGACACACGATCCTATATACATAGAAATGAGAAAAAGATGGCGAGAACAAGAATATGTATGGAGGGTTTGAAGTATTTAAGGCCTATCTGGCAATTAAATTACATTTTACAACAGATACATATAACTATGAAGAATATGGTGGTAAAGTTAATTGTAAACTTGAAACATTTACAAAGAGAAATGATAGATACTTTTTTCACAAGTTATCAAAACAATATGATGAGAAAAATATTGTTGACTTCTTTGTTGCTAACTTTACACACAACAATAAAAAATGGGTAGGGAACTTATTACAAAATGACGGAAAAGACATCTATTTGGACTTTAGAAAACGTAAAGAGGCTTTTGGATACCATTTTAGGGACGATTTGGTACGGATTAGTGATGACTTTACTTCTCGTAATCTTTCTTTTGATGATGGTTTTTTATGTCGTGGCGGACAACATCCTAGATTGCTACGCTTACTTATTCAAAAAAGAGCGTCTTTCCAATCCGCCATTGTGCTTAACCACTTTTTGTCGTTTAGTAAGAATTGGGATAAAGAGATTACCGAAAATGTGGTCTGGCCTAAAATCTCATCTACGTTGGCCAAGTTAAAACCATTTGTTAACTTTAATGCTACAGAGTGTAAATTAATTATGAAAGAGGTATTTGTTAAATGACAATAGAACCAATTAAAGAAAAACTAGACGATAAAATTGCCAAGTTAAATTCAAGTAGAGTTTATAAAAAGGTAACACCTAGAGGTGATTTATCTTGGTATATTAAATGGGTAAGTAGTATCTTGTTAATTATAACTATGGTACTAACATCAGCAAATATATTTCCTATAAATTTATACATTGGCCTATTTGGTATGGCAGGTTGGCTAGTTGTTGGTTTACTATGGCACGACAGAGCTTTAATAGTTTTGAATGCTGTATCATTAGCTATCTACTCTATGGGTATTATAAATTATTATTATGGCTAAAGAGGGCGGATCATATCCTAATATTGTATTTTGTTTAGGCAACGGCCAAAGTAGATTAGGTGTTGACTTAAAAAAATTAAGACAACACGGCAAGATTTATGGTTGTAATGCCATTTACAGAACCAATCCAGATGACATAGATGTTTTAGTTGGTGTTGACCAAGGTATAATGCACGAAATGTATCATAGTGGCATTTGTGAAAAAACACCAACATATTTTAGAAACTGGTCAAAAGTACCTGCTGAACTATATGAAAATATGATTAAGGCTGGTGCTACAGATGAGGATTTAAGATTAGCAAGAGAAGAAGGAGCCTTTTACGAAAATGATAGAACTGGTTGTAAAGAGTTTGTAATGCACGGTTCAAGTGTGGCAGGTGTGGCTCACGTAGTTAGAAGTGATAAAACAAAACATAGAAAATTTGTACAACAAAAATCTATTAAAGTATCTTGGCTAAAAGATAATAATAAATCAAAGTGTTTAAACGATATAGAAGATTTTAAAGATAAAGGTTGGGCTGCTGGCCCGACAGCGGCTTACATATCTTGTTTATTAGAACAACCAAATGAGGTCTATCTACTAGGTATGGATTTGAATAGTACAACAGGTAAAGTTAATAACATATTTGCTGGTACACCAAACTATGTGCTAAAAGACCACGCTCCTACACCTAGTGTAAATTGGGTACAACAACTAAAAGAGACATTTTTTGACTTCTCTGGTAAACATAAGAGTAAAAAAGTTATGTTTTACAAGGTACAGAATAGTATCAGAGGTGGTGATGAGGTAAACAAGGTGGTAAGAGAGTGGACAGATCATAAAGGTAACCTAGACTATATCAGTTATGATGATTTTTATAAGAAGTTTAATTTATAGGAGCATTGACAAGAGCACTTGTTTGTGATATATTAGTAGAAATATGTTTGATAAAATTATATATAAACTTTTAAACACAATAGTAAGATGGTGTAAAAGTTATAAAGAGTACAGAATTAAGAGGTCTTTACCTAGAGCAACCTATGATGAAAAGGCTAGAAATGCTGAAGTAAAAAAATGGGCAAATCAACGTGAGAACTCTTATAAATAAAAATGATACCGATTATACAGGTAACACAAAAACAACGAATACAAAGATACATACAAGGAGAAATACAATGGACTTTGAAACATTAAAGACATCATCAAGTAATTTTGATAAGTTAACAAAAGCACTTGAAACAAACCTCAAACCTGAGGATCAATCAAACAAGAACAAATACCAAGACGATAGATTCTGGAAACCAGAACTAGATAAAACTGGCAATGGCTTTGCTGTGTTAAGATTTTTACCAGCAGTAGAGAACGAAGACTTACCTTGGCAACGAGTTTGGTCCCACGCTTTCCAAGACAAAGGTGGCTGGTATATTGAAAACTCATTAACTACAATGAGTCAAAAAGATCCTGTAAGTGAAGAAAACACAAGATTGTGGAATACAGGATTAGATAGTGATAAAGAGATAGCTAGAAAAAGAAAAAGAAAGTTATCTTACTATTCTAATATTATGATTGTAAGTGACCCAAAACATCCTGAAAACGAGGGCAAAGTATTCTTATTCAAATTTGGTAAAAAAATATTTGATAAGATTACAGAGGCAATGCAACCAGCGTTTGATGATGAACAACCAATTAACCCATTTGATTTTTGGAAAGGTGCTAACTTTAAACTAAAAATTAGAAAAGTTGATGGTTATTGGAACTACGACAAATCAGAGTTTGAGAGTGTAAGCCAAGCTGCTGTTGATGACGAAAAAATCAAAGCTATTTGGAAACAACAACACCCTCTAAAACCTTTTGTTGACCTTAGTAATTTTAAGACCTATGATGAACTCAAAGAGAAACTGAATAGGGTAATTACAGGCGACAGAAACGCTAGTACCGTTGAGAATGTAAACCTCCCGCCTCAGACCAACGGTCAAGCGAAAGCCGAAGTTAATGCTCAACCAGAAGCTAGTGATGGTGACGATACTTTGTCATACTTTAGTAAATTAGCTGAGGAAGAGTAATACTTTCTCTCTCTTAACTAACGCTTAAAGGTCAGGTAGAAATACCTGGCCTTTTTTATTTCCGCATATAAATATCCATATGGCTAGTATATTAGATACTTTAAAAGATAGACAAGGTGGTGTCAAAAAATCTGCTGATTGGTACAGAAAAAATGTAACATCATTAGCAGATAGAGTTACCGCTAGAAGATTAATGAATCAAGGCAAACTAATAGGTAGACCAAGTGTAGGTAGACTTAATATGTTTTTCTATGATCCTAAAACAAAGGCTAGATTACCCTACTATGATGTCTTTCCATTAGTATTACCATTAGAGTCAATTAAAGGTGGTTTTATGGGTCTAAACTTTCATTATCTACCTTACATATTAAGATTTAGATTATTAGAAAGACTACAAACATTTGCTGATGGTGGTATGAAGTCAACAACAAAATTTACTGCTAACTATGATGATGTAAAGGGTATTAATCTGGTAAAACCAACTATTAAAAAGTACCTATATAAACAGGCTAGATCACAATTTTTAAGAATTGATTTTAATGAGGCAGCCTTAGCTGCTTATTTACCTGTACAACAATTTAGAAAAGCAGGCACAACAAAAGTGTGGTCAGATAGTAGAGGTATGATTTAATGGCAATTTTAAGAGGCGGCAAAAGAATATTCGGTACAGATATAAGATTTGGTATTCCTAGAGATAGATCATTAGACAATGTACAAAACGATCCTAGATTAAGAAGAACACAAGGTAATCCTGAATCTACATTAGGTAGATTTGTAGGTAAAATGGCCGAGGGTGAGGGCTTTGCTAGACCAAATAGATTTATGGTAGACTTTATTTTACCAAGAGGCTTAAATGAACAAGCTTCCAATGAGGCAGGTGCTGATCAGTTTACTTTCCAAGAAGAAGTACAAAGATCAACTTTACCTGGCCAATTACAGGCAGAAACAGAATTACAAAGAGGCCTACGAGCATTTTGTTTTGCTGCTGAACTACCAGGTAGAAATGTAGATACAGCACCATTAAAAACATATGGGCCAAAAAGAGAAATAGTTTATGGTCATAGTTATTCACAAGAGATAACATTATCTTTTTACGCTGATAAATTTTTAAGACAAAGATCATTTTTTGAATTATGGCAAAACTCAGCAATGGATTTGGCAACAAACAATGTACACTTTTATGATGAGTACACAGGTGCTATTAGAATATATGCTCTTGGTGCTTTTTCAGGTGACGCCTTTAGAGATAGAATAGCTTATGGTGTTCATATGTATGAGTGTTATCCTAAAACTATTACTGCTGTGCCATTAAACTATGGTACACAAAACGAAATTATGCAAATTAATATCTCTTTTTATTATAGAAACTGGTCAAACCTTTCTATTGATGAAGTGAGAAATTATACAGTAGGTGGTGGCTTTAAGAAACCTACCGTTAAGTACAAATACGGAGCATTTGGAAAATTGTTAAGTAAATTGCCACCAGAAATAAGACGAGCTGGTAGGGACGTTGTTAACGTGATAAGACAAAGAGTACCGATTGGCTCAGTATTTGGAGGGAAAGTATTCCCACCATTTTTATAATATAATTGAAGGAGTAAATTATGGCATTGCCTATAGCTAATGTAGCAAAATATGAGTTGACATTACCATCTCAACAAAAGACCATATCTTTTAGACCTTTTTTAGTAAAAGAGGAAAAAATATTGTTAGTAGCGTTAGAATCTGAAAAACCAGAAGAAATGTTAGTAGCAGTAAAAGACATTGTTAAAGCGTGTACGTTTGGTGTAGTAGAACCAGATGAGTACCCGATATTTGACATTGAATATATCTTTTTAAATATAAGAGCTAAAAGTGTTGGTGAGATTGCTAAGTTAAAAGTTTTATGTCCAGATGATAAGAAATCATATGGTAACGTAGATGTTGACTTAACAAAAGTTGAGGTTTATGTTGACGATACTCACAACAATAATATTGTATTAGATGAAAGTAGAAAACTAGGAGTTGTTTTAAAATATCCATCTTTAAAGGTTATAGATTCAGGTATTTTAGGTGACAATATAAAAGTTTCTGCTATGTATGACTTAGTTAAAAAGTCTGTTGACCACATTTATGAGGGCGACAAGATGTATTATGCGAAAGACAGCACACCAAAAGAACTAGACGATTTTATTGATAGTTTAACTGGTGAACAGATGAGAAAAATACAAGGTTTCTTTTCATCTATGCCTAGACTTGAACATAAGATTAAGGTTACAAACCCTAATACAAAGGTTGAGAGTGAAGTTACATTAAAAGGACTGACCGATTTTTTCGGATAGCCCTTTCACACGATAGTTTAGAGAACTATTATGAAACTAACTTTGCTCTGATGCAACATCATAAATATAGCTTGAGTGAGTTAGAAGAAATGATACCGTGGGAAAGGGAGATATATATTTCTCTGTTGGTAAATTATATAAAAGACGAAAACGAAAAACGAAGACGAGAGAGGAACAAATAATGTTTGAAGAAACTACATCTAAAACCGTCAAAACAATTAAGTGGGTATGGTGGTTTTTAAAAGAAGAACTACCACAATTCTTATCTAATTGGAGAACGGTACCTAGAATTATGATGATTCTATATGGCCTAGTATTCTATAACACAATGCAATGGTTTATGGCTTTAGACGCCCCTAATAATGCTCAGGCAGGTTTTGTATCTGTCGTTGTTGGTGCTGGCGCTGCTTGGTTTGGATTATATGTAAATGGTAAATCATCAAAAGTACAATCAAAAGAACCAAGAAGATAATAAATGGCCGCTGAAGTATCATTAAAAGAAGAATCTGCTTTAGAGATAGGTAAACAACTTGCCTTTTCTTTTCAAGGACTACAAGCTGCTGGTGCTGATACAGCTAATAATGCTTTAGAGTTAGAAGAAGAAAAACAACAAACAAGTTACCTAGACGATATATCATCAGGTATTAAAAAAATGGTGGCGTATTTTACTGGTGTAACAGCTGCTACAAAAGATGCAAGACGAGATGAATTAATTGAAGAAGGACAAAGCACAGAGTTAGGTAAAGAGTCAAAAGACGAGGGTAAGGGCATACTCACAAATAGTTTTAAAGATATGTTAGAAGGCCTATCAAAAAAAGCAAAAAGCTTTTTTATGCCTATCACAGGTATATTTGGTGGCTTATTTGGTAAAGCGGCTTTGTTTGGTTTATTATTAGCCTTTAGTTTAAATTTAGATAAATTTAGTGACGATTTAAAACCTATTGTAACTAAAATTGTAGATGGTTTTAAAGCGGCTTTTACTTCTTTAAAAGAAGATTTTTTTCCAATTATGGAAAACTTTATAGAATTAATTGGTAGCGTATATGATTCTATAGCAAATATACTTAAAATATTTGAGGGTGACTTTGGTTCATTTCTCAAAGGTTTAGGTGGTATTGGTGATGTATTATTAAGAATAGTAAGTGTAGTTGCTGACGTTTTTTATTCTTTACTTGACGCTGTACTAAAGTTTTTTGGTGTAGAGAGTGAATTGGTACAGAATATGAAAATGTTTTTTAGAGAATTACCTGAAACTATAAAAAATGCTATCAAAGGTTTTTTAAACTTCTTTACTGAAACAATACCAAATGTTTTTAGTGAAGCTATCAACAATCTTAAAACAGAATTAAAAAAAGATATTGACTTCATAAAAGATAGATTTATACAAATTTTTACAGATATAAAAGACGCATTTTTAGCACCATTTAGGGCAGTCAAAAATAAAGTGGCTAGTTTCTTTGGTATTGGTGTTGACACAGCCACAAATGGTGACGCTACGGAAACAGCAAAAGCAGTAGCACTAGAAAAAACTGTAAAAGAGCCTATTATTTCAGGTGCTAAAAATGTGCCTGAGTCTGTGGAACCTATAGCTAAAGTTGGTAAACTAAAAGTAAATACAATGGAAGAATTATTAAGAGCTAGAGATAGTATATTAATTGAAGGACCAAAAAGTGACAACATATTAGATAAAAATTTTTATAGATACCAACTTAAAAAATTAAATGCTGCTATTATAAAAGAAGAAGGCCGAGGTGAAGAACACGCTAAGGCAAATAAAATGGCACCTATTGATTATGCTTTAGAAGATACCACAGGAAATATAGAATCATTTGTACAAGACAAAGTAGGTGTGGTTGGTAATACAGAGACAAATGAATTACCAAAATCTAATACACCAATGATTGAACCAGGTGAATTAAAAAATAATGGTGGTCAATTAAACAAAGATAGCCAAGAGCTTGCTTCAACGCAACCGTCAGTTAATATGAGTGTTGTAAAAGGTGGTGCTACAAGTACAACATCATCTAATACAACGGTAACTAATATTGCTGAGTCGACTACGACTAGTGATATGAACGTTAAGAAAATATTTAAGACGGCTTAGTAGATACCTAATTCTTTTTCAGTAATAATTTTAAAATTCATATTGTTATCATTACAATAGACATCAGCGGCTTGCCATTTAGATACATTTTTGATATATTCTAAACTCTCTCTCATAAAACCTTTAGACTTCTTTGATCTGACCTTTGGTTTTTTAGTTTGTGCTAGTGGTTTTATCTCTATCATATATCGCTTGCCTTTACTGGTTTTTATGATAAAGTCAGGATAGTATGTGTGTCTTTTTCTATCAATAGGATTGACATATGGTATACCTAATTCTTCACTTGCCCAATATATAATATCCTCATTACGGTCACAATATACCATAAACTTACGCTCCCAATTAGAACGATAAACAATTTTATTAGGGTCGCCAGCGTATTTCTTTGGATTAGATGGTCGGTAAATACCTTTGTATGTTGCTCGTTTTCTCATATAAATATTAGTAATATATAGGTTTATAAATGGCATCAATAAAATTAGGATCATTATTAAGTTTAGGTAGCGGCATATTAAAGAATGCTCTTGCCTCTCAGCAATCAAAGTCAATGGCACAAGACTTGTTAAAAACTTCTAAACTGGAGTTAAGAGACAAGAAGGCGCCTACGGCTCATATGCAATCTGATCCGTTAGAGTTTACAAACATAAAATTTCCAAGAGATTTAGGTAATACAGACCAAGGCCATTATATGATTTTCTATATAATATCAAACAATCATAGTAAATTTGCTGATAAACAATTCAATGAACAATTACTTGGTTCTGCCTTTGTAACAGAGACAGGCACAGGCGATCAAGCAGGTGATGTTGAAACAACTTACAACGTAGCAAGATTAAGAGACGGTAGAACAAACACAGCAGTAAAGATTGGTAGACCTACAAAAAATAGTGTTACATCTACAAGGCCAACTCATAGTGTAGCAACAGCAGCTGTAGCATTGTATATGCCACCAGGAATAAATGTCAAGTATAGTGTTGACAATGGTCAAACTGAATTAGGTATGGCAGGTTTAGGTGTTAAGACATTTGCTGAAACCTCTGGCGCTGCTAATGACGAGGCACAGATGGACGCTTTCTTAGCAGGTCTACAAGGTACAGGTTTAGAGGCAACTAAAAGATTGGGTGTAGGTGCTTTAGAAGCTTTTGGTGCTGGTGATGTAAGTGGTGCTATAACAAAAGTTACAGGTTTTGCTGAAAACCCATTTAGCGAAGTTGTATTTAAGGGTGTAGGTCATAGAGATTTTTCTTACACATATAATTTAACTGCTAGAAACAAAGACGAAGTTGAAGACATAAACAAAATTATAACATTATTTAAATATCATATGCATCCAAGTTTAAATTTTGATGTAGCTGGTGGTAGATATTTCAAAGTGCCTAGTGAGTTTGAAATACACTATGCTTATCAAGGTCAACTTAACAATTATCTAAACAAAATTAGTAGATGTGTATTAACAGGCTGTGAGATAAACTATGGTGGTGAAGAATTTACCACATTTAGACAATTTGATAATGATGGCGCTGCTCCTGTACAAATATCAATGACATTATCATTTACAGAAACAGAGATAATGACAAAAGAAACTATAGCACAAGGTTACTAATATGGCAAGATATTTTGAGACATTTCCGAAGTTACTATACGACATAGATAACACAAAGAATTTTAAAATAGTAACAGACATTTTTAGAAGAATAAAAGTTAGAGAACAATTAAAAACTAACGCTGCTTTATTCTCAAAATATAGTGTGCCTAGTGGCGAACAACCAGAAACAACATCTTATAAACATTTTGGCACAACAGATTATTTCTGGATTATATTATTATTAAATGACATTACAGACAGATACTATGGCTGGCCATTATCAGACCAAGACTTTGAAAAATATGTAAAAGACAAATACACAAATCCAGGTGCTGTACATCATTATGAAATTACACAATCAAGTGGGCCTACAACAGGCAATGGTCCAGATGACTATTCACATAAGATAGAAGTAAACGAGACAGAGGCAGGTGCTGAGTCTGTATCTAATTATGAATATGAAAGACGAGAACAAGATAGAAAAAGACAAGTCAAATTACTTGATCCTAGATATTTACCTATGTTCTTAGAAGAATTTGAAAGGTTGATTAGAAGATAATGCTATGGCTGATTTAAATGAAGACAAAGAATTATTAAGATACGCCGGTGATTTTAGATTAGAACTTTGTAATATTATATCTTATAGAACAGATCCCGACAACGCAACAGAATCATTAAGAATTAATATCTTACCTCAACTTATGAACTTATCAATAGTTGAAGATATATCTATGGAATGTATTACAGGTGAGATAGACTTAGCTGATGCTCAGGATATTAGAACGGTCTTACCACTTACAGGTTTAGAAAGATTAGAACTAAAATTTTATACACCAGGCTCTGCTAAAGAAGATAGAGTCGACACAAGCGAAGAACAGAGCGACCCATTTTACATTTACAAAATAGAAAAGATCAGACCATCAGGTGGTACTGGTCGTCAAATGGTTTACAGACTACACTTTACAAGCAGAGAGGCATATAGAAATAGTATATCAAAAGTATCTCGTGCTTTTGAAGGCCCTATTGAAAATGCTGTAGCAGAGATACTAAAAGATGAAAAATACCTTGATAGTAGAAAATTATGTTACATAGAAGAGTCTAAATCTAATTCAAAGTTTGTAATACCAAATATGAGACCATTTAAGGCAATAGAGTTTCTAGCAACACAAACTATATCACAGGTTTACGAAAATGCCAACTATCTATTTTTTGAAACATTAAGAGGTTATCACTTTAGATCAATTGAGTCATTATTGGCGATACGAGGACACACGGCACGACCTGTTGTTGAAAAGTATCACCTACAACCAGCCAATACAAGAACTGGTGGTAATGTAGATGTAGAGCAGGCAATGAGAAGTGTAAAACATTATAGTTTTGAGGATCCTGTAAACACATTAGAAGATTTATCAGAGGGCCTATTTGCCAGTCGTATTGTAGATACAGATTTATTTTATAAGACAATTAATACACACGATTTTGATTATCACAGTACATATGGTAACTTTTTTCATACTGAACACAGCGATGGTGCTAGATCAGGCATAAAATTTATACAACCACACTCGGTGTTTGATAACACAAAGAAAACACTATCAGAGCAACCATTACAAAAACTTATGAGTACGGCGGCTACAAGTAAAGTACATAATGGTTATGAGCCTGTGCCTAACAGAGATTTAATATCTAATTCTGTATCACAGAGACAGCAATTAATGAACAACAACCTACTCCTAAGCGTTCCAGGTAACACCAAAGTACACGCTGGTGATCTTATATCGTTTAGTCTACCATCAGCAAAACCAATTAATCCAGGCGAGAGCCAAGAGATGAATCCTTACTATTCTGGCCGTTACCTTGTATTACAAATAAAACATAAGATAAACCGTATAGATAATAAACATCAAATGGTAATACGTTGTTCAAAAGACGCTGTACGTAATATGTTGCCTGTAAATACAGACACAGACTTGGTAAAACTAAAAGATAAAAACAACGCACAGATTATATCAGTATTTGAAGATGATGAAAGATACTTACAGACATTATCAGCAGATATAGATAAATCAAAAACGGAGGCATTGACATAGGCTAAGAGATTCTTTGAGAATCCTTCGAGTCCGACGCTTCCGTGATAATATAGGCCACCAAGCAGGCCATAACAGAAACAATGAGAGAAGGCAAGCTGAAAATATGATAGAGAGACTTCCTCAACAACAACAGAGATAAACAATGAAAAATATAATAGACAACATAAGAAACTCATATAAGGCCTCTCTAGCGGCCGCTGAAGATGGACTATATACCATAAAAACACTATATTTCTTTAAGGGATTGAACGGTGTCAGAGAATATATCAATGATAAAGTCAGTTTAGCAACTGCCTGTCTTCGTAATAAGAACAAGAGTAAGAAGGATTAACTCTACGCAATGGCTGGCGTACACTTTAGTTAAATAGGCATTTATGGCGTATAGCGTATTGTTTAAAAGAAAACATTTATCGGTAAAAATAAAATGATACTAGACAAAAATTTTTTAGGCCGTAACGGTTTTATGTGGTTTACAGGCGTAGTAGAGGATCGTATTGATCCTGAATATCTTGGCCGTGTTAAAGTTAGGTGTATAGGCCTTCACACAGACGACAAGTTATCATTACCTACGGCCGATTTACCGTGGGCACAGGTTGTATTGCCTGTCTCATCAGCGGCCATTTCTGGTTTAGGTTTTTCTCCGTCGGCCCTTGTAGAAGGCTCGTGGGTCTACGGTTACTTTAGAGATGGTGAAAATTGT
>VMHT01195139.1_pt1 | contig 18852 bp, 25 predicted proteins | sample 4693611 | NCBI WGS metagenome assembly VMHT01 (sample SAMN12280063, study PRJNA550983) | marine metagenome | isolation source: seawater sampled from same location over 5 years 0.02-0.2 micron viral filtrate | place: USA: collected off the coast of southern California halfway between the port... ...
ACGGTGGCGCTAGGGCATGGAGCATTTGAGCTATGCCTGTCATCCTTAAGGATTTTTTACCATAATAACTTGCTTCGCTCGTGTATATCGTGTCGTATGGGTCGCATCGTCGGACCACCGTGATCATCCTGGCAGAGCATGGTGGTCTGGAACATTATGGGATGTCTAGACGGTGGGGTGCTTCGCACCTCCTACAGGTATCTGTTGCGGATGTATTGGGCATAGCCCAACGCGACCAGGCAGGCTGTATAGAATAGGAAATAAGTTAGCATATTATTACTTACCATTCCTTACCGGATCCTGTGCTCACCTAGCGAAAACACTTGGTGGATTTGGTTTGGTCGCACGGGAGATTACCAACGCTTACCACACGGCACATGCACGACCGTTTGGATTTTGGAGAGGTGGGGCCGGCCTTTACCAATTGTTACCAACCTCCGATCTGAGTCTGCCTCCATTCTTTTCGCCTTTACCATCTCCACCTCCGCCTGACACACAACGGATATACACACATAGAATGGGTAGGTCTTTACAAAATTTACAAGGCGGGTAGCGTATGCCCGTGTGAGTAGCGTGGCGAACGGTGCACACAGTAGAACCATCCGAAGTGGTGGCACGGGCAGGTCGGTACGGAAATGAAAAAGAAAATTTTTTTGGTCATGGTCACATAGCATTTTATGAGCATGGTGGCTAGACTGGTATGGCAATGCTAAAATACCCCCATATTAAAAAAAATGCACATATGGATTTTACCCACCCTATACCGGCCTGTTAAATATGCACATGTTCAGGATAATCACAGCCCTACTGCTCACTACTGTGTCTGCTGTGGCTTTCCATGAACACACTTTCGCTGTGTTTGAACTTCGTGAGCTGTTGCTCATGCGTACCATAAATCTGTGGGAGTTGTTTGATCAGCTGGAATACGTGGAACCACATCAACGTGCCATAGTGTACCAGGAGATCGAGAACATGAAGCAGGAGATCGCGGACCTCATAGACCAACTGTTACAGCACGACAGATCACAACATCCGTAGCATATATACTTTATATGGACATCATTTGGATCATCACAGGCATATTCGTCAGTGCGATTGCGATAGCACTCATACTGGGCCGGATACATGGGACACTGATCATATGAAGACGGCACTTGTCATCTGTTGCATATTCATACTGCCCGGGGTCATCATGGGTGTGATCAGCAGTTACAGGGCCGGTCAAAAACCCCACGTGGACCTGTACCGGAAGTTGCAAAAATTTACACGCAGAAAAAAATAAAGGTAGCGTTAGCCATTCTAGTGCGTTATAATGGAACAGTACCCGGTGCATGGCAGGGACTGGAGAAGCTAGGGTGGACCCGGTCCCAATGCCAGCCACATTGTTGATCTGCAACATCGCCAGCATTTAAATAACTGTATGCCCAGACACGATCCCACAGACCCCAATCACAACGCACACCTCACACGCACACGACAGTTCGAGGCACGTGCGGAGCCGGGAGACCACGTGGCCGAGTGGGGTGGCAAGAGTGGACTGCACACAGTCAAGATGCTGATGCACATAGGTCGCGGGGGATCCGCATGGTCACAGCAACCACGCACATTCCAGAACCATGAGCACTATCCCGCGGAACACACAGAGGACCTGGCCATAATACCCAACCTCACATGGGTCAGGGAGGACTCCATACAGATGCCCACACACGCCTGCAGGGTGCTGATCATAGACTGGGTGCCACACGGTGGGGACCTACGGGTGCTGGAGGCACTGGAGCAGTACACATACCTGCCCGGGGTCGAACACATCATGACCGAGCAACGCACGGCAGAGCTGGAGCAGTGGTTCAGGCGACACGGGTTTACCAGGGGTGAGGACAGCCAGACCTATCATGAATGGTGGGACAGGACAAACATCAAATACAGGCTGACCCCACACACAGACTGGTGGGACAGAAATAACACTAGATAACTAGGTTGACCAAAATAACAATATAATGTATTATAATGAAATATGCCACTTACACCGATAGTGATTGAACAGACCAGCAAAGGCGAGAGAAGCTACGACATATTCAGTAGACTGCTCAAGGACAGGATAATAATGCTGGAAGGACCCATAGAGGAACACACAGCAAGTATACTGTGTGCCCAACTGCTGTTCCTGGAGTCACAGGATGCCTCCAAGGATATAACCCTGTACATCAATTCGCCGGGCGGACTGGTGACCGCGGGCATGGCCATATACGACACCATGCAGTATGTCAGGTCAGACATACAGACCATAGTGGTGGGACAGGCCTGTAGCATGGGCTCACTACTGGCAAGTGCAGGCACCAAAGGCAAGAGATACATGTTGCCCCACGCAAGGCACATGATACACCAACCACTGGGCGGTGCGTCGGGACAGGCCACGGACGTGGAGATACGGGCTAACGAACTGCTGAGATGGAAGAAAGAGCTCACAGAGATATACGAGAAGACCACGGGGCAACCGTTACAGAAGCTCAAGGACGACATGGAACGGGACAAGTTCATGAATGCCGAGGAAGCTGTCGCATACGGATTAGTCGACAAAGTGATCACTACTCGAGACGACGATAACAAATAGATTACCACTTTTAAATAGCTCGGATGGCGTTCGAGACTAGCAATCATAACAGCAAAAACATGCACACCTACTACAAGGTGGGCGGCAGGAAGTTCTATAGTGACCTACAGGCACTGAAACACTTCACGCAACTCATGAAGAAAAAAGGTGTGACACGCACAACCAAGTATGGCGCCGCGGGAGAGAACCTCAGCATCGGGGATCTCGCAGGAATGTTGGCCAAGAAAGGAATGCTGGAGTTCTGTATCGATCGCAAAATGATGAACGATGACTGGACGACAGAGCCACCACACGCACTGGAGCATTACCTACAACAGATGTGTGCCCACGTGGAGAACAACTACGACGAGATCATAGTGGGCTATTCGGGTGGCACGGACAGCAACACCATAGTTGACTGCTTCAAGCGTAGACGCACCCGTGGTATAAGACTGCTGAACGTGGTCAACGACGAGACACAGGTGCAGGCCAAGTCCAGGCAGTACCTCAACCGGCACACGCAGTCAATGACACAGGCACGCCATGGCAAGGACGCCGCCGAACTGGGCTGGGATATAGACATGTTCAAGACATGGACACCCACCAGGCCCAAGCAGTTCGAGAAGGACATATCAGATTACAAATACGGACAGTGGGATTCGGACTGGAAGAACGTCAGCGGCTGGTACCAGAACAGTGGCGAGATGACGCTGACCAGGAGCAAGACCAATCGTGCCTGCTTCATCATGGGTTACGAGAAGCCCGAGATAGAGATAGAGGACGGATGGTTTGTGTACAAGGTTAACAATCACCTGTGGGACCTGCCCATCAATTGCACAGATCCAAATGTCGATGTCATCTACTTCTTTGTCGACGACGGTGCACCGGACCTAATAAAGAAACTGTCACACCTCAAAGCAGTCGAGATGGAAAAGATAATGCTTGAGGATCACATCAAACCAACAACTGAGAATCTGAGAAGGCTGTTCAGATGCCAGTCGACCTCGCCTTACATAGACAGGATCAATGCCTGCATGGGATTCAAGGCAGTATCGGATTTCCTACAGGGTGGCGAAACAAAAAGGGGTGGTAAATGGTCCACGGAAGATGCGTTGGAAAGAATGAACATAATGATGAACAACAAGGACACAGTGTCAAAGATGACGACAGCCGACAGATACTTCGATGATGTCATCAGTAAACAAATCAACCACAAGTTTCTTGACATGGAAAACAGAAACATAAAATCTATAGATGGTAAATCAATACCAGTGCGAAAAGTAGCACCTCAACTACTAGACTTTTTGAAAGAATAATGTATAATAAAGAGATATGGAAACAGCGATAGTTTTTATAATAGCAATCATATGTGGAACGTTTAGTGGTATAATGCCCGGGGTGGGCGGCATGGCAGTAATGCTCATGGCATACCCGTTCTTGGTAGAGATGCAACCACAGAACATATTAATCTTTTACGTGGTGATGGTCAGCATAGATCAGTTCTTTGGGGGCATAACCGCGATTGTGTTTGGTGTACCCGGTAGCAGTAGTGCTGTACCTAGTGCCATGGAAGGTCACGCCCTTTTCAAGAGTGGCAAGTCCAGTGAGGCAATAATGTTTAGTGCAATAGGAAGTTGGGTGACCAGTGTGTTTGGTGTAATATTGATAGTGGCAATGATACCTTTACTGTTTATGATATATCAGATATGGAACAGCACAGTACAGATGGCCATATTCAGTATGACAAGCATAGCCATAATATGGATCAGCAGGAACAAATTGATAGTCAGTATTGGGTTATTCATATTTGGTAATATGCTCGGCAAGGTTGGTTATGACACATACACCAATGACAGCTTCATGACCTTTGATACACCACTGTTGTATCCCGGACTACCTATAATGCCTGTGGTCACGACAATGTTTGTTATACCTTTGTTGATAGGAAGTCTACGTAGCAACGGAGCAAAAGTATTTGAGTTCCCCGGAGTGACCCTAGAAGGTTACATAGAAAGTTTTAAAAAAATTAAAAAGTATTTTGCCACCCTGGTCCGTGCAGGACTATTAGGTAGCATAGGAGGATTTGTACCCGGCATGAGTTATGGCATGAGTAGTATCTTGGCATACACAGTAGAGAAATGGGTACAAATAAGAAAAGGCCTATATCGAAAAGGAAAAGGAGATATGCCTAGTCTTATAGCGAGTGAAGGTGCCAACAATGCCGGTACGTTTACTCAACTTGTTCCATTGTTGTTTTTGGGCATACCAATAACAGTCAGTGAAGCATTAATATATAACATCTTAGACACACGTGGTTATCCGGTGACTATAGAATGGTTCCAATCAACATTTACTATGATTATTATATTCTTCTTGGTAAGTGCAACAATCGGCCTCTTTCTAGCAGGCAGATATGTGAACTTCATGAAATACCTAAACAATTTACCAATCAAATGGGTTTATTTGGGTGTGGTGTTGTTTTTGTTTGGAGCGATTGGGTACGTAGGACACCAGACACTAGCAGGGGGTGAGCATCTCCTTATAACAGCTATGCTGTTACCAATAGGACTTTTATTCTACAAGCTAGATACAATGCCTCTGATATACGGATTTATTTTGCATGATAAACTTTTTGAGATTGCAATTAGGATCTGGATCATGTATACTTAAGATGTTAATTTTAACAAACAACTAAGAAGGAAAAACAAATGAAGAAAATACTTTTAACAATAATGACAACATTGTTCTTGGTAACGTCAGCATCGGTTTCGTTTGCGGCAGACAAGATTGATGTACTTCAACACTCTAGAGCAGGTGGATTAGGTGACAGAATGGTTACTTACATCGCTGATGCTTTAGGCGATCAATTCGGTGAGAAGATCGTAGTTGACAACTGTGCGGCGGCTATCGCTTACTTAAAGAAAGCGAAGAACCCAGTTGTAACAGCATTGCCTTTTGAGTCAATGGCAAAACAAAACGATGGAAAGAAAAATGCTTGTGCAATACCTAAGAAATATTTCATAAACATGTATGCGGCTAGTCCATGGTCAGTTTGTCACAGAACGGACAATGCGGCGGCTACTATTGACGCACTTAGAAATGGTGAGGTAAGAGTTGGTGTTTGGCAGAACGGTTTTTATGGACCAAGGTTTATAGAGTTCATGGAAGCGATCAATCCAAATGCAAAAGTTATACCTTACAAGAAAGCTAAGATGTATAGAGCGGCACTAGTGGCAGGCGAAATAGATTTTAGTATTTCAACTGTTGCAAAAGACGGTGAGTCATGTCCAGTAGTACTAAACGACAAAATCGTTGGTGATGCTGAGATGACAGCTACGGATCTAGAACCAAAAGCACCTTACAGTGTATTAGGTTACTCTTACTTCTTTGCAGGTAAAAACGTAAAAGGTATTGATATACCGGCAATCGTTTTTGCAAGTGAGTCTTGGAAGAACAGAAGAGATCACAGATATGGCCAGTTCATGATCGGTGAGTCTAGAAACAAACAGTGGAAAGCAATCAAATAGTCTTAACCAAGACTACTTCCCAAATGAGAGGGGTGTATCCCCTCTCATAATAAACTAGGGACTTCAATGTGTGGCTATTACTTTTCAAATATATCTTCCCTAGAGAACACAGACAATCTTAAGAGACGTGGTCCAGACAACTGGAACGAAACCAAAGTACAGGATGTAGGACATTTTGGCTGTGGGATATTAACAACCATGGGCGAGGTAACTGAACAACCAGTTGTATCCACAAACACAAAAGGTGTTTTACTTTACAATGGTAGTTGTTACAACAGTGACATTGTGGGCAATGACACCAAATGGATAAGCGATCAACTATCGAAACAAAACTATTCTGACTTTGTTCCATGGATACGTGACCTAGAAGGCGAGTATAGTCTGGTATGGGCAACACCCAATCAGATATTTTTTGGTACAGACATATTTGGAATGAGACCGCTGTACTACTATTACGACGAACAAGGGATCAGTATTGCAAGTTTGGCCGACTGTATACAGTCAAAGCACAGAGCATTCTACAGATGCCAACCCAATTTAATTTACATATTTGATAATAAAACAAAACAACTTAAAACTTTCGCTAATAAAAAATTCGATCTCAAGCAAACAGTAAACAATTATGATAGAGTCTGGGAACTCTGGGAGAAAGCTGTTAAAGATAGATACACAGATCAGGCAAGTATATTGACGAGTAGTGGATATGACAGTGGCATGATAGCCTGTACGGCAAGTAAATTTTATAACAACCTAGACTGTTACAGTATATACAATCAGGACGAACATCAACCAACAATGGAAAAAAGAAAAACTTTACACAATGTAGAAGTTATTAATCTAGACCCGACAGCAAAGAATACTAAACCTCTTTCAAATGATTATTACAACAACAAGCAACACAGATTTCATCAAATGATGTTTGACATGGCTCCCGACAATCCCATATTGAAAACAAATACGTATTGTAATTCAGGCGACAGTGAGATATACGTAAACTACATGAAGCCAAAAGGCAAAAGAATAATAATTGGCGGCGACGGTGGCGATGATATCTATAGCGACTATGGATTCAAAGGAGACAGACTAAGGAAACAAAGTAGGTTTGGCGGACACTTTCCTGTAAACCTTGATACTGTTTGGCCATGGACCAGAGACAATGTGTTTATGCCTTTTCACAGTAGGACAGAAATGGTAGGCGGGTACTGGGGTATTGAGTATAGATGTCCCTTAATGAGTACAGCATTAATACAAGCATGGTTGAACACAACACAAGAACTTAAAAATAAAAAATACAAAGGATGGATGGCACAGTACATGATAGATCATGACTATCCATTTGCAGATATGGAACAGCTAGGAACATCTACCAAGATGGGTTATTGGCACAGGAGTGATAGGTAATTACTGTTATGTTTTATATTTGGCACACTTTGATAATAGCTACCTTTATAGGAGTAGCGTATACATTAGGATACCAATATGGCAAGCGATCAGTTCGTAAAAAAAACATCTCTAATCGATAATAAAATTTTAGTTACAGGAGCAAGTGGCGTCTCTGGTAGTGCCATTGTATCTGCACTAAAGGATATTGGATGCACAGATGTATTCACTCCAACACATAAAGATTTAGACCTCGGCGCCAACAGAGGTTGTATAGTTGATTACTTTAAAGATAATCAGATACAGTATGTTTTTCATTGTGCAGGTATTGTTGGAGGACACGCAAGTAACTATACAGCAACAGTTAGTGACATCATGACTGAGGATATAAAAATTAATCTCAATACGATTAATGCGGCCGCCACAACCGGTGTCAAGAAACTCATAGCAATAGGCGGACAATGGAACTATAACGACGGTGAACAAATAAAAGAAATTGATTACGATGTAAGTTTTGCAAGAGGCGGTTCCGGACATGACGTATCAAAATATGTACTGATAGCTTTATTAAAAGCCATGAAAGTACAAGGTGATTTAGACAGCACAACTTTAATGATACCTTTGTTATACAATAGTAATGTCTGCGACAATGTAAACGATAGACATCCTTTCTTGCACATAGCCAATAGTATATACAAGGCATCAAAAAATAATTTAGATGCAGTGGATTTAAAAAGTACAAGTAAAGCGTTAAGGCAAATGATACACGCAAGAGATTTGGCCTCCGCGGCAATTGAAGCTATAGACATTAATTCTTTATTGCTAAATGTAGCACACGACAAAGTTTATTCGATGGAAGAAATCGCAAAGCACCTTGCACATCATTTAGGATTCACAGGACAGATAAATTGGGCAAACACATCAAAGAATGTTAGATCACAAACTATGGATTGTGCATTATTAAGAAGCACAGGCTGGAAACCAATTGTGGAATTACCAGACATGATAAAGGAAATAAAATGAATTTTGAAAACAACGAATGGGAAAGTCGAGGCTTAAAGTACAATCCATTTCATACAATAGTTGCACCTAGACCTATAGGATGGACAAGTAGCATCAGTAAGAAAGGAGAAGTAAATTTATCTCCATTTGCATATTTTAATGCAGTAAACACATCACCAGAGCAAGTGATGTTAAGCATATCTAATAGGGGCGAAGAACATAAGAAGATGTTTGGTCTAGAAGTTAATTCACCAAAGGACACCTTACAAAATATTTTAGATACAGAAGAGTTTGTGATTAATCTTGTTACGAAAGATTTAGTTGATGCAATGAATAAGTCGTCACAAAACTACGGACCTCACATTAACGAATTTGAAGAAAGCGGACTTACCCCAGAACCTAGTATTATTGTAAAGCCACCCAGAGTAAAGGAAAGCCCAATAGCACTAGAGTGTAAACTATGGAAGTCTATTGAGTTGCCTAAGAATAAAAACGTAGCGACAACAATGGTGATTGGTACAGTAGTAAACACATACATTGATGATTCGCTTGTTGTTGACGGAGTTCTTAATCTAAATGGCGTAACGACAATAGGTAGACTGGGTAGTAAAAACTACGCATATATTAACCAAGATAATATATTCAAGATTACCAGACCAGATAACTACAAGAAAGGAGCATGGTAAATGATATATCTTAATAGAGATGTTAGTAAGTTAGAATACAAAAATCTAAATTACAAGTTCGCATCTGCAATCTACGAACATACTAATCTTGTTGAAGTAGGTTATGATGAGAAAAGCACGAGATATGGATCAGTAAATGAACAAGGAGAGCACAGAAATTTTGCTCAATCTATTTTTGGTGATGAACATCATTTATATGCACTAAAACAAGACCCAGGATGTCATCTTCCAGAACATGTTGATGCATTCTTTAAATTTAAAACTAAACACAAAGTTAATGTTGAAGACTGTGTGAGACTTATTTTCTTTATGGAAGACTGGAAAGTAGGACACTATCTTGCATTAAACGGAAAGTCTGTTGTTGACTGGAAAGCCGGAGACTGTATAAAAATCGAAGGCGGTGAACCACATTTAAGTTCTAATGGTGGCATGGAGCCAAAATATACATTAGCCATAACAGGACTTAAGAAAAACTTACCAAAAGGAAACTACTAATGAATAAGGACAGTAAAATATTAATCACTGGTGCAACTGGATTGTCCGGAAGTGCAATACATAAAAAATTAAAAGATAAAGGTTATACAGATATTCTAGTACCAACTAGAGAAGAATTAGACCTTTCAACTATATCAGCAGTAAACAATTATTTCAAAGAACACAAACCTGAATATGTTTATCATTGTGCTGGAGAAATTAGTACACACCTAACACATCACACAGAACCATATCCTATTTTTTATGGAGACAAAGCAGTGATACATTCGGATAAAGAGTCTTATGAGATGTCCGGTGGCGGATCATACGAGATGTCAGGTGGCGGATCATACGAGATGTCAGGTGGCGGATCATACGAGATGTCAGGTGGCGGGTCATACGAGATGTCCGGAGGTGGATCATACGAGATGTCAGGCGGTGGCGGAGACAAAGCGGTGTACGAAGGTAAAGAGACATACAGTAAAAAACCTTTAAAGATTGTTAAGCTAGAAGATAATAAGCAAAGAAATTTTAAGTCAGGTAGTAAAACTGAGATTAAAACAATTAACAGCGAAGTTCTAATAAAAGATGCATACATCAATCTTAATACAATTAATGCGGCTAAGGACAACGGCGTTAAGAAAATTATTTGTGTAGGAAGCTGTTGGAATTATCCTAGAGCAAACGGAATTAAGGAATCTGATTACGTTGAGACTAGTGCCCAAGGCGGAACAGGACACGATGTTTCTAAATTTTTATTGATATCTTTATTAAAACATTTGAAGAACGAAAATACTATGGACAGCACAGTATTAATGATACCACCATTGTATGGAGATCATACACACGAAAACATTAATGAGAAACATGTATTTGCATATCTTAATAACAATATGTACGTTGCGGCAAGACAAGAGCTAGAAGAAATTACGTTAAGCAGTAATGGTTCTAATATTAGACAGTATGTACACCAAGAAGATTTTGCTGACGCGGCCATACTTGCTATGTCGATGAATGCTCCGTTATTAAATGTAGCACACGACGAAGTATTCACAATCGAAGATGTTGCTAAAAGGTTAGCTGACAGATGGGGATATACAGGAAAGATTAAATGGGAGAACCAAGCCAGTAACGCAGGTCCACAATCTCTTGACTGTTCGCTTTTAAAAGAAGCAGGATGGGAACCAACAATAGGTTTAGTCGACACTATCGAAAACAGATTAGAGTAGCAAACAATCAAAAATGATTTATGCAAATCAAGATGTTAGTAATTTAAATTATCTAGATTTAAAATATAAAGACTCTGCTTCTATCTTTGAACATATAGATCTCACAGAATACGGCTATACAGAACAAAGCACAGCATTTGGATCTGTCAATCCAGACGGAGACCATTTAAAATTTGCCGATACAGTTTTTAAAAAGTACTCAATGTTTTGTTTGAAACAGCCACCAGGTTGTTGCTTACCCGAACACACAGATGCCTTTTATAGTTTCTGTAAAAAATATAATGTTAAAAAAGAAGATGTAGTTAGACTTATTTTCTTTATGGAAGATTGGAAAAGCGGACATTATCTGGAAATAGAATCTAATCCTGTAGTAAAATGGAAAGCAGGCGACTGTGTTATGATACCAGCGGACGTACCACACCTTAGTGGTAATGTAGGATTAGCACCTAAGTACACAATGCAGATAACAGGATTAAGATCGGATTTATTAATATGATATTTCAAAATGTAGATATATCACACTTGAACTTTAAAGAGCTAACATATACGTTACAGAATCAAAACGACGATTGGCCAGAGGGATTGGCACCACTTGAAGGTCGGGCACCAGCTCAGTATTTTATGTACCAGCCAAAAGACTGGAACACACAGCCAGAGTATAAAAAATTTATGGATAGCCTGTTTCATCCATACAACGATTCATTTATAAACAAACAGGAACCCGGACAGCACTACGTACCACATACCGACAGACACGAAAGAACAAGAAAAAAGTTTGGAGTTGGCTTAAAGGATGTTTGTCGTATAATGGTTTTTCTAGAAGACTGGCAGACAGGACACTATTTTGAAATAGATAATACACCTATTGTAAATTGGAAAGCAGGAGATCTTTGCGTAGTTCCTGCGGGAGTTATGCATCTCAGCATGAATGGTGGACTCACACCAAAATATACTTGGCAGATAAACGGACTTGTATCAGAACTTCAGATTAGTATTCCGAGTCTGTAATACTATTTTTTAAATGGATTAAGACTTTTAATTCCTTTGCCTGCACCCTTTACTTTACCACTTACTTCTTTGGTAATAGTTTTTCCTAGATCCTTTGCTTTACCTAGAACATTAGGTACCTTGACGTTAGGCATCTTAATTTTTGGCATTTTAAACATATTATTATTTCTTAAACCATTTTAATGGATTAAGTTTCTCTCCTAAATTTTCTACTTTTTCATTGACCCACCATCCTGCGATGAAACCAACGATGAAACCTATTGTTATAAACATATTTTCCTCCTAAGTTACTAACAGTATTTATTTGCTTTACCACTTGCTTTTTACTGTAAATGTGTTATAATTAGGTATATGAAAACATTAACAGTATTAGCATTATCGTTATTACTAGTAGGGTGTGCAGTGCCAACTAATCCAAAATTAAGTTTTGGTAAGAAGTGTCATGTTTCAGATACAGACATCACATATTCTTATGTTTGGCTTTTTGACAAAGAAACAGGTCTAAAGGCAACAGAAGCACAGTGCGTACACTTACCTAAAAAATAAGATTGTAAGATTAATAATGCGGCGGTCCGCCAAAGAGTGCTAATAGCATTAGCATAACAATGAGTATCGCTGTGAATCTATAATCCATCCTGGCTACCTCCATTATTTGTTCTCCTCGTTCTCGAGTTCTTTTCTTTTTTCTTCGCAAGGTTTAGGATCAAACATACACCCTATTACGGTTCCAATTGCTTCAAGTTTACCAATAGTTTCTAACTCTGTTGGTACTTTGTTTTTATCTAAACCTTCTGTATTTACTTTTGGTTTGGCACAACCGGACAATCCTGTAAGCAACAGGATAACAAACAAAATAACAATAATATATCTCTCAAACTCTTTATTCATATCGATATTTACTCTTGATGATTTTGGTATTTTAGTATGGTATTACTTCGTGAAACCTTCGGCAACCTTGCCTTTGTTTACACCATTTTTGATTACATACTTCTGAGTGCCACCTGCACCGACTTCAACTTCCTTACGTAGGTGTCGGTTCATTTGTCTTTCCTTTGTCTCACGAACTTGTTTTGCGTGATATGTTTGTAAACTTCTTGTATCTCTCATAGTAAAATTACTTATACAAATTTTGCAAGGCAGATATGCGTACTGAACATACGTGGTTTAACGTCCTTAAAGTGTGTATATATACAGTCACATACAAGTTATCCTTGATCCACTTTACCATGCGTGTACGTGCTTCTGTGTGCGTTTAAACGGTAGACTTAAGGCGGTTTATAGTGTACTATATTAGCTGTAATGCCGCTTTAGCTCAGTTGGTAGAGCAACTGATTTGTAATCAGTAGGTCCGCGGTTCGAGTCCGTGAAGCGGCACCAGAACCTCAAAATAAACGCTGTGATGACTTTTTTGGTAATAACGGTGATTTTGGTATTATTGGTTCTAATGGGGGTGTAGCTCAGTTGGTTAGAGCGATCGCCTGTCACGCGATAGGTCGAGGGTTCGAGTCCCTTCACTCCCGCCAGAAGTGGTCCCTTCGTCTATCGGTTAGGACAGCGGGTTTTCATCTCGCAAAGAGGAGTTCGATTCTCCTAGGGACTACCACTATGCGATTTAAATATCGTTGTGAAAAGATTTTATTCTATAATACTTAAAGAAGAAAGAGAACAGGTTCCGCCATTTGTAGCAAAACATCTCCTTATGAAAGAGTCACCATTGATTAGATATCTATCAGATAACCAAGCACTCAAGTTTGTGCATCGTAAAGAAACAAACAAACTAGATTGTTATGCTGACGAAAAGTATTTGATGCTTGGCAAATTAAGATACTCAAAGGTGTTTGAGAGGAAAGGCAGAATGGGATTCATGGAATTGTATATCCAAATGAAGATCCAGCAACAAATGGATTTAGCAAACGGGAGCATGTAATGAAGTACGGTTTTTATTCAGACAACGATCTAAAGACATTTGAATCATATCCTTTTAGATGTCCGTCATGGAACCCTTTTCCGGAAGGCAAGAAGAATGCAGTCATACTTGGATGCTCTTTTACATGGGGGGTGGGATTAGAAGAACACGAAACATGGGCACATAAAGTATCACAACATAATACAAAACAGATCAGATATTGGAACATAGCACAGCCGGGAGCAGGCGCAGACACAATCACACGTATGCTCTACTCTTGTGAAAAAGTTTTGTTTCCTAAATTTATAATAATCATGTGGCCTGCAATACACAGAAGAGAAAGACTGGACACTTACCCACAAAATTTATTAGGCAAACACGAAACATTAAGATATGAGAACTATCACACAGACATGAACAATTTTTTAAAGAATGTTTTTCTTGTTGAGAAGTTTGCAGAAAAAAATCAATGCAAGACTATGCATTGTTTTGCAGAAGAGTTTGTAGAATTTAGGACTCCGGGAAATGAGCCAGCAGTATTACAAGATTACACTTTGCGTAATTGTTGGCCACGTTGGGATAAATTTACATCAAGAGAAGTATATACAGAGCCCTCACTTGCAAGTGACGGGGAGCATTACGGAGTTGAACATCATGATATTTTTGCTGAATTGTTTTTAGAAAGATTTGGTGCTAAATTAAAATAATCTTCAATTGATATCTTACGTAAAGTATCCTGCCTCCTAATAAAATACCCTAGCAGTTTGTCGTTGTCTTTGTCGACAGCTATCTTGTTAGATATTTCTCTACACACTGCATAAGCAGAGTTGCTTAATTTTTGTTTAGCACTCAAAGTAAACTTGTTCTTATATTTCACATTGAGAGCATCCGGGTCATCTAAGAAAGCCCAGTTATGATCAATTCCATGTTCCGTTACAAAATCAAGAATGCTTGGCAGATTTTCTACGTTAAGACTACTGACAGTAGTCCAACTGTTCAGTTTCAACAAAGGATATTGTTTCTGCAAATTTTTATATGCAGTTACAGTCTTTAGATAATTTTTCCATTTGATTGGCCAACGAACGTAATCATGTACATCTCCTGTACCATCAAAGCTCAATGTGACTATAACCATTGTCCTGTTTCTTAAAATTGTTTCCAGCTCTTTTATCATTCTAGAGCCATTGGTATTCATTCTCACTATTTTTGTATTGACAGGTAGATTGGCTAGTATTTTTTTATAATTCTTACTAGCAGTTGGCTCTCCTCCATTTACATCCACTTCTAGTATTCTGTTTTGTGGCAACTGCCAAAAATTGTCGTAGTTGTCAACACGAGGATAGTCTTTAGATTCTAAACTTCCGATCTTAGTACTGAGCCCAGCATTACAAGATTGACAAGCACTGTTGCATATATTATCTAATACTCCACCTACAACCAGGTAATCATTTTTACGAGGGTGTAAAATTTTATGTCGCTCTATACTTTTTGTTCTAATGCTTTCGCCGTTAATTTCTTCTGTCTGTTTGCAACGCACACACTCGCTTGGCCATTTGTCTTTTGACATGGTGTCTTCTATTTTTTGTAGCCATTCACTATTATCGAGCTCGTTAAATGATTTGAAACCCATAGCATCAACCATGTGTCCGCATTTACCTATTGTACCGTCTTGATTAAGTCTTACAAAATGTTTGAGCCTAGGACAATACATGACGAGATCCTGTTATCACTTTTTCTAAATTTATTGTTGTATTAAGCCAGTTGTTCATTATATGTAGGTCCACTCCAATGTGATCTTCTAATACCCTAACTTGTTTTTTATTTGGTGTTTGTTTTTTCCTATTGTGGGGTATAGCACTCATAGGTAACAGTTTTACATCTTTCTTATAATATTTACTCAGGTGCAACAACCAATACCATTGTGGCATCCAATGTCGGTCAGTTAGTCCCTCGATTTGTATTTTGTCTACGACGTCGTCTGGATCCAGTTTATTTGTTTGTGCATATTTGTTAACTCCGCTCACAAACCTAGATACCGGATGTCTCAAATAAACATTTATAATATCCACATCGGCTATCTGTTCATTTACTTTACTTTCTTCTTTCGCACGTCTGAACCCATTCCAACCATTTTTAAATATTGGATATATCCAGTCTTGTCCCATGCGAATTATTTCGCAGTCTGTGGTTAAAATTTTATTCCAGTGTGTAATCATCTAGACCTTTAAACAACTCCGGAAATATCTTACGTGCATCTTGTTTTCTTCTTTGATCCATAACCCCAACGTTGTAATAGAAAGATTTCATATTCTTTTTAAAATTTGTTGTTGTATAGTATTCAATAAGATTTTCATAGCTGTTTTTTAAGTAGCCCTCAGGTTTTTTATCTAGCTTGGCATTTAAATCAAATAATACTTTATGCATCATCTCATCTGGAAGATTCATTGTGCATAGATGTGGAGGGCTGTAAAGAGGACCAATTACAAAACTATTATCAATAAATCCTTTGCCTTTAAGATAATCAACACAGTTGTGAATACTGTTATAATTTAAAATAAAGTGCAACATGTTGAAAGTAATTTTATGATCGAGTTTGCTAATAACATCTATATTGTTATTAAAGTCATCCCAGTTGCCATGATATCTTATGTAGTTGTATTCCTCTTCTATGCTTTCTACACTAACCGTCCAGTGTACGTTTGGTAGTTCGCATAATAATTCGAATATGCCTGTCTTTGTTGTGCTGAGATTTGAGTTTACCCTTACGTTGCAGTTGGGATTTTTTTCCTTTAGTAACAAAAGAAACTCCATGTTCTCTTTCATCAGCATTGGCTCGCCTCCGGCAAGATAAACATTTTCTAACTGTTTAATATTTTCAAACACAAAGTCTTTCACTTCTTGTCTAGCTTCTTTATTTGATTTTACTGTTTCGCCTAGTTCTGTTGCCCACTTGCTACTATACTCTGGCCCACAATACACACACGCTTGGTTACAAGAATTTGTCCATCTAAGATCAACATGCTTCAGTGTGAAATTTTTTACCCTGTCATAAAAATTTAGATCAGTTTTCTTTCCCAGTTCTTTAAGATAATATAGCCGACTACTGATACTGCTTAAATTTGATCTTCCTTTTTCCTGCAAGTAACACCCTGCACAGTTGTATGGCTTCTTGTCATCTAACATTTTTTGTTTTAGTTCTATATTTTTTTTACTGCTGACAATATCTCTTATGTTGTTTTGATTTATATTGCCTAGCTTTGTGTTTGATATGATACAATTCTTAACGTCACCACTAGGCTCGAGCTCGAACCCTTGCCACGGTAAGGTACATATACTTTTGTTGGTTAAAAATTTCTTTGCGTCCATTATACTGTGTCCTGTTCGGCTAGAACTTTTATTACGTAATCTTGTGCCGATATGCTATCTGGGTCACTCCAAGTATGTGTACGCACACTGCCGGGTCGTATCAAAGACATCTTTATGTTGCTAGGTTGAAAATTTAATTGGTAATGAGCCAACTCCAGAGACATCTTTTGATTTCTATACTGCATGGATTCTCTCATGGTCAATCCATTTATTTCAATATCCTTTTCTTCCTCACAAACTTTAGTTGATATGTTCCAAATGTAGTGGACTTCCTTTATTGATTGCCACCTATGCCACACTTCAAATAACAGTTCGGTCTGTGCATATAAACTTATAGCATTGTTTATTAACATATCACATGGTTCTATCAAGCTGGCCGTATGAGCAGTTCTACGTATGTTCTCTCCATCACTTCTTGATATACCAACTATTTCATGCCCACGTGCAGACAGTTGTTCTGCAAATGCTTTGCCTATTCCTTTTTTGTGTCCAGTTATTGCTATCTTCATCGTCAGCTGTATTTAAATATGCACGATGAAGTCGTATTTTATTTTGGAATGTAATAGACAGCAAAAAATTGCAGATAGCTTATATGGATATTATGTAGGTATTACTGCAAATAAAAAGCCTACTGAGTTCTGGACACATCTCACCAGAGAAGAAATACAGAACTATTTTTCAATACCAAACAATCCAACAAAGGCATGGTTTGATGATCTGGGTCTTAAGGTACGAGATATGAGCTACACTATCTATAACGAAGACATATCCACGGATATACACAGGGATGAGCCCCCGGTTATAGCAAAAATAAACTTTCCTGTGCTGAACACGAACGACACTTACAATGTCTGGTATGACGACTATGCCAATGAAATTGATAGAGTAGAATGTGACAAACCTATTGTGTTACGAAGCGACATATTACACAGTGTCGAGATAGGCGATACTGCAAAATATCCAAGGATACAATTTAGTTTTTGTTTCTATAACGAACCGCTTCACTTATTAAAACAGGACACTCGATAAATCTATCATTTCTTTTACGTATTCTTCTCAGCACATTTTTTAGATGCACCTGATAATCAGCCGAACCCCATATATCTTGCGTACGGAAATCGTCCATCGTGCCCCAGTCTTCAATTTTGTTTAACCATACTCTGTCAGCACCGTATTGCTCACCCAGGTTAATGATAGTTTCCATTTCATGATAGTTGTCTTTCTGCACAACAAAGTGTAGTATAAATCTAAAATTATGTTTCTGTCGCAACTCGGCCATGGATTCTAATGCTTCGTTGATCTTGTCCCACTTACCCCCAAGCCTTAATTTTTCGTAGGTCTCTTTCGTGGCGCCGTCTATGCTGACGCCCAGTTCCTCTAAATTATTAATCACGTAAGGAATCTTTGTATGGAACTCTTTGAACATCAATCCGTTTGTCAATATCGAATACTTGATATTGTCTCTTTCGGGGGTCTGTTCCATGAAGTGCCTGTACACGTGAGAAGCAAAAGGATCACCATCAGATCCCATGTGTACTTGGATTGGATGTTTGTAATTGTATAACCATTCATTGATCTTGTCAGCAAGTCTAATGCCAAGGTTGTAGGCAGATCCTTCCTTGTGGAATATCATACCTTTTCTACAACTCGGACAACGCAAGCTGCACCTGTCGTCTATGACTAG
>VMHT01044421.1_pt1 | contig 18851 bp, 21 predicted proteins | sample 4693611 | NCBI WGS metagenome assembly VMHT01 (sample SAMN12280063, study PRJNA550983) | marine metagenome | isolation source: seawater sampled from same location over 5 years 0.02-0.2 micron viral filtrate | place: USA: collected off the coast of southern California halfway between the port... ...
GATGGGCGTTAAATTATATAACAGTAACTTTAACTTAGGAGAAATATTCGCTATGTTTACTGGAGCACCTTATGCTTCTGGAAGTGAACAAATAAACAACTATAGTCAAATTACAACAGGATCGGCAAGTCAACACTTACAGCCGATGCCAATGGATACTTATCAAAAAGAAGTATATAAGAGAATATACCACAACTTACCCATCTTATCCAAAGGGAAGGGTACCGAAAGAGCGCTTCGAGCGTTAATTAACTGCTTCGGTATACCCTCAGAGATGCTATCAATTAAAATGTTTGGAGGCGGTAACGTGGATGGAGACCCTTTCTTGAGTTCTACTCAGGAATATACTTCTTCCCTTGATAAGATTAGATTAGATAATACAGGAAGCTTATCAGCTCACGAACTATATGTTCCGAAAGCTAATACTCCGAACACCTCTAGTGTATTATCTAACCAAACTTTTGTATTAAGAGAGCCGGATAAATTTGCTCAAGATGTACATACAATAGAAATAGGGGTATCATTCGCTGATAATATTAATAACTACATAAAATCTAATCTACCTTTTGGATTTGATTATGATGAATATGTAGGAGATCCTAGAGAAGAGTTTGAAAAAACCTACTCTACCCTAGAGACTTTATCAGAAGATATATTAGGTAATGTAGATCGATACGATACGAGAGACTTCATAAGACTTATTAAATTCTTTGATAATTCTATCTTTAGAATAGTAAGAGATTTTATACCAGCAAGATCTAATCTAAATGCAGGTATAGTACTTAAATCTCACTTGCTTGATAAAAGTAAAGCTAAACAAGTATCCGGTTCTGCTACTCTACCTAAGTACACAGGATCGATACCAATACATGAAACCTCTGGCTCAGATGGAGGAAGTTTTGGTGGACAAAGTAACTATAAAGTAGGTTGGACAGAACAAGTAACAACTATTTCTGGATCAGTAGCTTATGACTACCATGCTGGAAGAAGACCAACTTATGATGGAGAATTTAGTGGGAGCGTATTAAGCATATCAACAGGTGAATTAAATGATGAAAATACTGTTAAGACTATTGGACAGCCTAATATATTTTACCAAGTAGTTGCTTTATCAAGTGCACAACCATTAGTTAACTTCTGTAACGTAACGTTCACAGCAACACTTTTCAACTTGACTCCTACACCATCTACTGTTTCTCCGACACCAGTACAAACACCAGCACCATCGATTAGCGTACCTAGTACTAAACCATCACCAACACCAAGTGTAACAACAGTACCAACGATTGGCGTACCTATCGCACTTGCACCCGCACCCGGAAGTACTCCGACACCAACTACATCAATACCATCACCAGGAGGCGGAACCGGTAGTGGATGTTTAGTATACGGTACTAAAGTATTAATGGCAACTGGGCAAACTAAAAATGTAGAAGATTTAGTAGCAGGAGATCTAGTAAAAGCTTATGACATAGAAGGATTAGGACCAGATGATAATTGGTACGGATGGGGAACATTATTATTTAATGGTGAACCTACTATAGCAGAAGTTAAGAGTAATAACTTAAGTACTTACCATAAGTACTATTTATTTAATGATACTTTAAAAGTAACCAATGAACATGCAATTCTTATAAAAAGAGGAGATAAAGTTTCTTGGGAAGCTACAAGAGATATGGTTGTAGGAGATAAAATATTTAACTCAAGTTACGAATGGATAAATATAGATTCAATAGAAGAAATATTTGAAGACATACAAGTAGCAGATCCAGACGTAGAAGACGTTGACAACTATTTTGCAGAAGGAATTTTAGTACACAATAATGTAAATGATGAATTAGCAAAAGATGATTACGACAATCAGAACACAAACTAATCAGATATGACAGAATCAGAATTTTTAACAATCAACCCTGTAAACTACGGTAACGGTACTTGTTTGGTGTTCTATGATCAGAGTTTAGATACGAGTCGACCTGAAGCAGAAAATACTGAATACCCGCTATATAGTGACCCTGATGAATTAGAGTTTACTATTCATAATATTATAGGGATGAGTGTACCGTTTAACTCTTTAAATAACATTGATGTTAGTGCTACTTCAACGAATGTAAACACTATTACATTTAATATACCTTCACCTAACCCTAATAGTCAAAATTCAAATCTACCTACTAATCAAGTAAGAGCAGATGTTTTATCTACTCAGCAACAATCAAGCTGGGTCTACTATAAAGTACAAAATGCTAGAATACTTAATCCTCTAGCAACATCTCAAATTGCTCCTTTTAAAACTAATGGAGTACCTCTATGGTCTCAATCAATGAATGTAGCAGGCGTAACAAGCTCTATGTACACTTACGGATCAACTGCAAGTGCTCAAGGACCTCAATCAGAGTCTTTATTTATATTTAACTCTTACGTAGATGGTACATTTAATCAAGCAGATGAGAATCCATTACAAAATAATGCAACAGTTTTAAGAAGATCTCAACACTTAATGGAAGCAAGAAGAGAGACTTTAAAACCTACGGTAGTAAGTGGATCGTATCCTCCAAACCTAGATTTAATAAGATCTGGTTCCGCAAGACCAGCTGCTGTGCCTGATAGTAATTATACATCTATAGGACTTAGAAGAAGCAGATATGATGGATCAAATTATACTTCGTCGTATGTAACTACTCCTGGATACATTCCTTCCAATGCTGATGGAACAGTAACAGCATTAAACCTTATAGAATTTTTAGCTACTACTCATTCTTTTTCAAGTTCATTTTCAACTATACAAGCACAGACATTAGAAGAAAGAGGAGACATACAGAGATTATATTATAATCCTGCTACTTCGTACCAACAAGCTACTGGAGGATCAGCATCTTATGCAAGTGATATTGGAGTGCCCACCACGGGTGACACAGTGTATGCTGATGAAGGTAACAATATATCTAAAGTAGCTAACAAATCGATAGTATTTATTACACCGCCTAATAATGAAAATGCTAGTACTGCATCATGGGCAGGGGTAAGAACTCATATAGACGGGTATGTAATAAGAAGATATTAAAATTAAAAAAACAGAAAACAATAATCATATATATTTATAATAAAATAGATCACAAATGGGATATTTAAATAATTCAGTAGTCACGGTAGACGCAATCTTAACAAAGAAAGGACGTGAACTATTAGCACGAGGAGACGGATCTTTTAAGATCTCTCAATTTGCGTTGTCTGACGATGAGATAGACTACACTTTGTATAACCCTAATCATCAATCAGGTTCTGCATTTTACGGAGAAGCAATCGAGAACATGCCTTTATTAGAAGCATTCTCTGATGAAACTCAAATCATGAAGTATAAGCTAACAACACTACCTAGAGGTACATCAATACTTCCAGTACTAGATGTTGGTTATTCAACAATTGACCTTAAGCAAGGCGCTTCATTAGCAATTACTCCACAGACACTAAACTATCTAGGAGCAACTTCTACATTCGAAGCAAATGGTTATACTGCTGTTATTGCTGATGCAAGAGTAGCTAATTCATTTACAGGTGTAGGTATTAACACAGATGAAGCAGAAAAGTTAAATACATCTACAACAGTAGGTACTAACATTTCAAAAACAGTAATTGGTACTTCAATTAATATTACTGCAACAACAGTAAATACATTATTTGGAGATTCTACTAATAGCTTTATCCAAACAACTGTAACAGTTATTGGTAGAGATAGTGGAGCTAGAATTACTGTACCAATTAAAATTACTAAAACATCAAATAACTAAAAGATATGTCATTTAAAAGATTTGATGAAGAAGATATTGTAGTAAGTGCTGAGTCAGTTGCCGGACCTGTATGGTCTAATAATGAAATACAGCTTACTAACTTTGTAACTTCTTCAACACAAGAAAATGGTACTACAGGTAGATACTACTTACAGGTATACCAAACAGCATCCGCAGACCAAACAGCAGCAGTACAGTTTTCTGTAGCGTACGGTCATAAAGACGGATCAGGTTCATTATATTATAACTCCAGTATAGCAGGTTATTCTCCTACATCAACAATTTATGGACAGTATCGTAACTTAGTACTAGGAGATGAAGAAGCTGAATTTACTTTTGGTGGTGTTACCTCAAAACACTTCTATGCTATATCAATCGATAGAGCTAGATTTAAAGAAAAATTATTACCAGGTTCATTAGAATTAGTTCTTTCTGGATCAGGAGGAGAAGTTACTTTAACTGATGATAGTCAAATTGTTGCTACTACAACTTTCGTAGATGCAGGTAGAGTATTTGAATTAGTATCAGGTTCACTAGGAACTGTATATTCAGGTTCCAATCAAGGACCTTATAATAACCCAGTAGGTAATGGTTCCTTTGGTAAAGTATTACCAGACATCGGCGTAATATTATTAAACGCAGATATACTAAACATAGCTACCCCTGTATCAGGAGGTATTAATTTAGGTACTGACGAAAATACTAATCAAAACGATAATAACAATAGAAAAATAGTTGAAGCGATTCAATTAGGTGGTAGTAATGGAGGAGGATTTAAACTAAACTCTGAAGAAACTATTTCATCTAATTTTATTTTCGTTAGAGCTAGAAATGCCGAATTTAATTACTCAACTAATCCATCAATGATAACAGGTTCAGGAGAGCTAAGACACACGTCTATGATTGACACACCTCAAGCATATGTTGGAGCAGTGGGATTATATAACGATAACAATGATCTTCTAGCAGTTGCAAAACTATCTAAACCTTTATTAAAAGATTTTACGAAAGAAGCACTAGTTAGGATCAAGCTTGATTATTAATGAATGAGCGCCTACAAAAAGTTAAACAAGCAAGACGTATATGTAAGTTCGTATACTGCCCGTAAATCCTGGAAGGCAAGCGGTAGTTTACTAGATACTTATGGCATTAAAAACCTTAGAGGTGTTAGTACTAATATAGGCACTGATAGCTCAGGTAGTAATGTTTACTATCCTCATCCAAATGATTTAGATGATGGGTTCTACAGACAGCTAGTTTATCAACAAATTAAGCACTTATATTATTCTAATCATTTCTCAGAATCTTTAGTTCATTCAAGCTCTTACTACGACAACTATGAACAATCCTCTTATCAAGTTGGACATAAAAATCTACAACACGAAATAGGAGTCTTTGGTATCCCTAGAAAAGTATTTGGTACGCATTTAGAACCTGGAACGGTAGAGCTAGATGTAATGAAAGAAGATATAGACAACTACGTTTATTATTCTTCCTCAGATGATTTATCAAGTTACGGAGCTTATGTAGACGATACAAATGAGACTGATGAGTTTGCATATGATGCTTTATCAGGAGAAGTTCAATACGTAGAATCAATACATACAGTATTTGGTTCTTCTGAAACTATTAATTGTCAACCAGGAGATTATATAGTAAGTGAAAGTAACTATGTAGATGAAGCACTAAATCAATATATTATACCAGACGAAGTAGTACAACAACACACTACTGCATTACTAGACGATGGTGAAGGTAACCTAGTTTATTCAAGATCTTTAGCAGATACCTGCGCAGTTTCTCAAAGTACATTAGGACAAGCTATTTATACACATGGACAGTTAGTTATTACTGATACTAATGTTGCGCCTTATTACAGTACATATTTAAGGCCAGTACTAAGATGGAAATCTAACCAACCTATTTATACATATAACGTTCATTGTAAAATTAAAGACTCTGAGTTAAACCACAGCTTGAATCCATCAGCAGCAAGTGGTTCAAACGGACACAAAGCAACCAACATAACCGGTAGTGCTTTTGAGCCGTACATAACAACAGTCGGATTATACAACGACGCAAACGAATTATTAGCAGTAGCGAAATTAGGACAACCAGTTCCTAAGAGTAACAAAACTGACATGACAGTAGTAGTAAAAATAGATATATAATGGCTATAACATTTAGAGCAGATAAAGGACAAGCATTAAGCTATTCAGAATTAGATACTAACTTTGGTAATCTGTATGCGTCTAGTTCTATATCTGGATCGGTTTTAAAGTTTCACTTCCCAATATCAAATAATGTTCCGGTAAGTGAATCAGCACACGAAATAGACTTTAACGATTTTAACTTACCAGACGGTGATATTGGAGCAATTCAATACGTTAGTCAATCCAACAAGCAAGGAGGAGCAAACGATTACTTATACGAAAGCGGTTCCGGAAATGTTGGTCTAGGAGGGTACAACTTAGCACAAATAAGTTCTTCAGCTCATAAACTTCAAGTATCAGGTTCTATATTTGCATCAGGTAACGTATTAGCATTATCAGATGTAACTATGAAAGCAAACATTAATCCATTAGGTAATGTTACTGAAATTATTTCTTCATTAACTGGCTATTCTTATGATAAAGAAGATAGTAGAGAAGTTGGACTTATAGCTCAAGAAGTAAGAGAAGTTTTACCAGAAGCGGTAAAAGAAGGACCAGACGGCAGATTAGGTTTAAATTATAACTCAGTAGTCAGCGTATTGTTAGAAGCGGTTAAGTCATTAACGAAACGAATTGACAACTTAGAAAATAATAAATAATGTCAGTAGAGATTAAATTAAGATCAATAAAAGGTAGTGCATTAACGCACACCGAAATGGATGATAACTTTAAGCAGTTAATACACTCATCATCTATAAGCGGTGTTACAAGTGATGGTTCTGCCACGCTTACTTTATTCTCATCTGCAAGTGCTAATCCATCTAATACTTATGGACTAGGTATTACATTTCCTTATTCAGGTTCAGCATTAATTACCGGTAGTTTAACCGTTACTGGTTCAGCAAACTTTAAAGACAATGTTACTATTTCTCAAACAGGTAGACTTATATTAGCACCTGATTTTGAAATATATAGACCTATCAGCGGTAATTCTATTATACAAGAAGGCAGCACCACCGGTGATTTAATAATACAATCTAATAACGAAGTAGAGATTAAGTCTGGTGAGTTAGGCGAAACATTTGCTAAGTTTACTAAAGACGGTCCTATTGAACTTTATTATGATGATGTTAAGAAGTTCGAAACAGCAACAGATGGAGTAATCGTATCAGGATCTCTAAGAGTAAATGGTTCAGGATCATTTGGTTCTCATTTACAGGCACACTGTTTAGGTCTAAACGAAGCTCCTTCAGGTATTGCAGGGCAGTTAAATGCTACTAATGTTATAACTACTTACTTAAGTTCTAGTGGAGCAACTTTTGTATCAGCTTCTTATGGTACATCTAATCCAACAGACGTAATATTAATCGATCAATCTGGTCAATTATTTAGAACAGGATCTAGTGCCGTCGGAGGATCAGGTCAAGCAGTTAATATTAACACAGGTTCATTCTACATATCTTCTTCTATAAGCGGTAACGATATAGAATTTACTCAAGGAGATGGAACTACTGAAACAATAACAGTTCCTAGTAGTGGTGGTACTACGCTTAATTTATACTCAGAAGCAGGTACTACAGCATCTATAGCAGGTAAGTTAGAAGTCGATGGTACTATTGTAGCACAAGAGTTCCATACTGAGTTTGTAACTTCATCTGTAATTTTTGAATCAGGCTCTACTCAATTTGGAGATAGTATAGACGATACTCATAACTTCCACGGTGGAGTAGATATAACAGGTAGCCTTGTTGTAACAGGAAGTATAGAAGCAACAGGAGACATAATAGCATATGCTTCTTCTGATGAAAGATTAAAAGATAATATTGAGTTAATACCTCAACCTATTGATAAAGTAAAACAAATAAAAGGAGTAAGTTTTGACTGGAATAACCAATCAGAACATACCGGCCATGATATTGGAGTAATAGCTCAAGATATCGAAAAGATATTACCTGAGTTAGTCGCTACAAGAGACGATGGCTATAAAGCAGTACGTTATGAAAAAATTGTCGCGTTATTGATAGAAGCGATCAAAGATCAGCAGTCACAAATAGATGAGCTTAAAAGCAAAATCTAGCGACCAAAACGAATACCTATGAACATGCCGACTTTACCTTCCTGGTCTCACAACGGGAAGTTAATTACTGAGATTTCTGATATGCCTGAAGGGACTTACGGATTTATATATGAAGTATACCATCAGCCATCTGGAATGAGATATATTGGAAAGAAAGTATTATACTTTGAACGTAATAAGAGATTGGGTAAACGAGCTCTTGAAGCATTAAGAGAAGAGAGAAAAGCAAAAGGGATAGGAGGAAGAGTTCCTCTCAAACAAAAAGTAGTAACAGAATCAGACTGGAAAGATTATTACGGTTCACATAAAGATATTTTAGAGTTAGTTAAGACTACAGATCCTATGAAGTGGGAAAAAAGAATACTTGCATTTGTACCTAATAAAAAATTACTTACATACTTCGAAGCAAAAGAACTATTTAAACACGGAGTATTAGAGAATAGACAAAGTAATTATATTAACGATAATATTTTAGGAAAGTTTTATAGAAAAGATTTCTTAAAAGAATTAAATAAGTAGATCTCGATAAACACTACCTATTTATATCATATGAACATAGTGTTAGAATATTTGTTAGTAATAGGCTTATGGGAGCTCGCTAGCTGTCTTACAAAGACGCTATGGTTTAAGTACAAAAGAAAGAACAGCCATGAAACTAAAAGATATTATTCTCAAAGAGGAGAAAACTGAGTACGATACAAGTGGTGTTAAGTTAATGGGGGATATAATCTTACCCGTTGACAAACAGGTAGTACTACAAGCAGAAGAAGACAAGTACAATAGAGGTTTACTTGTTACTAGTAAAAAAGATAAAAGTTACGAAATAGCATATTGGGCAGATAAGTTCAAAGCAATGCCTATTGAAGTAGAGATAGATGGAAAGTCTGTTTCTAAAGATGCTAAGGTTATAACACTTTTATTTCACCCAGAAATGAAAGATGATGATTAAACTACAAGAGCTTACAGGAGTACCATCATTACAGTATCATTTAGATGAAGGTCTAACGTTGTATGATAACGTCTACCGTTATAGCTCTACCTCCTTTATACAACTATTCAAGGAAGCAAGAGAGCAATGGAGAGACAAAAAATTACAACTAAATGACGATGATCTATATCTTATAGAACATACTGATATAGGAGAGTACGGAGACTACAATGAAGAAAGAGTACCTTTAGATTTACCTATGGTATATGAAGAGCCTTCAGATGAAAATCTTCTTAAGGGAATGGATGTTATAAAACAAGTACTTTCTAAAGAAGGAGGTGCTGCAGGATTAGAGCCATTAGTAAAAGCATTAATACCTTTAGGATTTACTGAAGATGAAATCGTAGACCTACTTGATAGAATGGTAAGTGTTAAGCAACATAGAGATGGTGACTATATTGTATTACCATTAGAAGAAGCTGAATACAGAGGTAGAGATGTTGATCTTAATAAACCAAAAAGAAGCACAGGACCTAAAAAGTTTTACGTTTATGTAAAGAATAAAAAAGGTAATGTAGTTAAAGTTAATTTTGGTGATAGTGGAAACTTATCTGTTAAGATAGATCAACCAGGAGCAAGAGCATCCTTTGCTGCAAGACATAAATGTGCTCAGAAAAAAGATAGAACAACTCCTGGCTATTGGAGTTGTAATATTGGACGTTATTGGAAATCATTAGGTGGAAAAAGAAACTTCTCAGGATACTGGTAGACCTTATTTAGAAGAAGGTGAAATCAGATCATTTAGCGCAACTCTTACAGAAGAGGATTTAGTATGGCATAGAGATCCTGAAGACAGGACTATTGTGCCTCTAAATAACTTTACTTGGCATTATCAAATAGATAATAAAATACCAGCTAAATTAGATAAGCCGATATTTATACCTAAAGATACTTATCATAGAATTATAGTAGGTAAGGAAGATATAAAAGTTAAAGTTATTAAACATTAAATTATGGCAAAGGGAGGTTTTGGATCTACGCTTTTAAAGAAAGTTTCTAAAAAAAGACCTGGCGTACACGCTAAGTCTAAATCATCTAAAGGTAAAAATTCAAGGAATTATAAAAAAGCATATCGCGGTCAAGGGAGATAGTATGGATTATATACCACACACAGGTGTAGGCTTAAAATCTCATAACTTCGCCTGCATTCAAGTATATGTTATCTCTGATATGGGGAATCCTGTAAGACAGAGAGCATTTGAAGAAGCATGGAGCATATTCAATGATTTTCAATTTGAGTATGTACAGGCAGTTATGGCTAGTGACTTAGACTACGATAAACTTATTGAAGATGGAACCTTAGTAGACTTCATAGACCCTACTGCTAATATATCAAAAACTATTGTTGCTGTAGCTTTATCTCATAAAAAGGTTTACCAAAAGATAAAAGATTCAAGCAAACCAGGTCATGTACTAATTATGGAAGATGACGCTAGACCTAGTCAAGCATTATTTGATGATATACAAAACGGTACATTTGATAGATTAATAAAACAACTTAAACGTTCAACTTACGATTGTTTCTTTTGGGGTAGAGGTCCATCGACAGAAGAAAATATACCTAGCATATACTATGAAAAAGAATTTAGGATACCGCAAAAATTTACTTTTCTAGGAGCACAAGCATATGCATTAGATGCTTACACAGCTAAATACTTACTCAAAGAACTTAAACAAATAAGACTAGCTGCTGATACTTTTTTAGATTATCATGCATTAACGTTACGTAAAACGTTTTGCTCTAGTAAAACTCTTATAACTCAATATGGGTTTATTACTCATAAGTTTTTTGGAGATTCATCTCTTCCTGAAGATGATCTACGTAATGTATTCAAATCCTCTACTCAAGTACTACCTAAAACTAGACACAATAACAAAAGAATTCATGGAAAAGATTACGAGTATGTAAACCCAGATATCTTACAGTACGTAGACGATATCGAACCGTATGAGCTTGAATATACTATTGGTAGACCTTTTGAAACTGAAACGACCGCAGAAGGTTTCTGGAAAAGAATAATCTTTAAATCTCTGGATAAACTTAGCGGAACCTCTACTATATAGCTATTTATTGTAAATTATTACAGTCATGAAACTATTAAGAGTTTTATCAGAAGGACCATTACAATATGATCCAGAATTTAGTTCTGCAGTCGATAAGATTAAGGATGCAGGCGGTACTTATATTGACTCAGGAGACTACGGTTCAGTGTTTCTATTAAACGGTAGAGCAGTAAAAGTTACTACTGATGAGATAGAATTAGATCATGCAGAAGTTCTAAAAGGTAAAAAAACAAATTACTTTGTAAGAATACACGACGTTTTAAGATCTGCTCAAAAGTTAGGCGTAATAATAATGGATGTTATGGCTCCTTCAAGAACAGAACCTACTGAAGAATTTTTAGATAACTTAGAAAGAGAAGCACAGAAATTAGGAATAGATCCTGAAGAATTAGATATCAGACAAGATAACTTTATGATTGATCCTAAGAATGGTAAGATGAAAATGACCGACGTTTAGTTGGAAGTTTAAAATATTTTTCTTATCTTATTATATTACTAGTTACGGACACCTATGGATTATAGTTTCTTATTAGGAGCAGTTGAAAATATACTTGGCAAAAGCCAAAAGAAAGCAAGAGAAAATCACGCCTTTCATTGCCCTTTCTGCAATCACCACAAACCTAAGTTAGAGATAAACTTTGCTTCTAACGAAAAAGGAGAAAATCCATGGGAATGTTGGGTATGTCAAACACGTGGACGTACAATAAAATCTTTACTATACCAACTTAATACTCCAAAAGAGACAGCACTTGAAATACTCAAGTATGTTAAAAAAGGAGATAATTATGAATATAGACAGGTTGGTAAATTAGAACTACCGAAAGAATTTCAACTACTATCCTCTGCTTCTAATGAATCAATAATAGCCAACAAAATAAAACGCTATTTACATGACAGAGGATTTACCCCTAATGATTTACTTAAATATAACGTTGGATACTGCACAACTGGAGATTTTAGAGGAAGAATTATTTTGCCTTCTTTTAATGAGTCAAACCAACTTAATTTCTTCGTAGCAAGAACTTATGAAAACGATTACTATAAATATAGAAATCCAGAAGCATCTAAAGATATTATATTCTTTGAAAATCTAATTAACTGGAATCAACCTATAATTTTATGCGAAGGCGTCTTTGATGCAATAGCAATTCGTAGAAATGCTGTACCAATACTGGGTAAGTCCATTTCTAATACACTACTTAAAAAAATAATCAAATCCCCAGCAAATGATATTTACATCGCTCTCGATAAAGATGCTTTTAAACAAGCACTAAGATATTGTGAGCAATTTTTAAACCTAGGTAAGAGGGTCTACCTTATTGACTTACAAGAAAAAGATCCTAGCGAGATGGGCTTTAGAACGTTCACTCGACTTATACAACAAGCAGAAGAGATTAATTTAGTTTCTCTTATGCAACACAAATTAGCTATATGATAAAGCAAGGAACAAACATCCTAAAGCAGGATGCTAAAAACAGGTTAGAATTTAATGCAGAGCTTAAGCAAATAAATTTTTTAGACCGTAGGGTCTATAAACGATCGGAAGGAGTATATTACCCGTCCGTAACTACTATACTCCAGTATATGCCCAAAAATAAGTTTTTCGAGTCATGGCTCAAAGACGTTGGGCATAACGCCGATCTAATAATGAGAAAAGCAGGTAAAGAAGGAACACAAGTTCATGAAGCTGCTGAAAGACTAATCCGAGGAGAAGAAATATCCTGGATGGATGACTACGGTAATGCAAAGTATTCTCAACTAGTATGGGAAATGATTTTAAAATTTTATAACTTTTGGACCACTTACAATCCAGAACCAGTTGCATTAGAATCATTTGTATACTCTGACAAACATAAGTACGCCGGTACCGCAGATATAGTCTGTAAGATAGAAGGAGAGACTTGGTTGTTAGATATAAAAACATCTAATAGTATACATAAATCTTATGATTTACAATTAGCTTCATACGCAGTAGCTTTAGAAGAGTGTAAAGGTATTAAGATTGATAGGACAGGTATTGTATGGCTAAAAGCACATTCAAGGGGACCTGCTAAGAATGGAAAGACAATGCAAGGCAAAGGCTGGAAGGTACTTCCAATTGATGATATAGATAAAAACTTTAAATTATTTAAGAGTATTTACGAACTATATAATTTAGAGAACCCTACAGTTGAACCTATTTATAATAAATACCCAACAGTATTAAAGCTATAATATGAGAAAACTAGTACTTTTATTAATTGTTACACTCGTACTAAGTAGCTGTGGAGTAGCATTTCAATACAGTACGCTCAACCATTCTGGATATTCCGATGGTATTTACTCCCAGTCGATAAAAATAGATACAATTAACTCTGTATCAAAGCTTAGATGGAAGTTTCAAAGAGATTGGAAATTTGCTAACAACTGGAAAAGATTTGCATTAAACCAAGACTATACCTGGTGGAGAAACCACTACTGGGATAATAGAGTATGGAGACGTGGTTGGTCTAGCGCACATCAATTATATATGTATAACTGGGAGTACTTATATGGATCTAACTTTTGGACTCCAGAACCAACATACCCCTGGTTCGATTATTGGCACCCTCCAGGTGTTCGACACCATAGGTACTATGGCTTTTATTATAGTCAACCTTTTGGATGGTATATAAATCAACATTGGGGCTACTCTCACTATATAGATCCAACATACAGTAACAACTATAATTACGGAAGGAGAAATACTTATGCGTACATAAATGGAAGAAGAGGTAGTTTAAATTCTAACATAGAACAAGATACTAATAAAAGAAATAGAAACTATAATAATCCAACAAATCAGATTATTAGAAACTTAAGAGGTAGAGGAATAAACGTAGATGTTATTACTGTTCCTGCAGACGGGACAAACGTAATTAAACCTCCTCGTATAAATACTAAACCTACTGTACCTAATTCTAATACTAGACCTATAAGAATTTATAACGAAAATAGACCCGATACCAATAATGGAGTAGTTAAGCCAAGGACTAATTATAATAATAATAGAGGTAATAATTCTAGCGGAGGATCTTCTAGAGGTGTAAGAAGAAAAAATAATGATTAAAATTAAAGACATATTGTTTGAACAAGAGGGGAAACCTAAGGCTGTTGTTATGGCAGGTTCAGCAGGTGCTGGTAAAACGTACCTACTAAACCAGTTAGACATTAATACACTTAAAAATTATAACCCAGATACGTATGTTGAAGACGAAAAACATCCTTACTATAATAATCTAAGCGCTGCCAGCGGACAAGTTGAAAAAGATGTAATAGCAGCAAGTGATAAAAAAGAATCTTTTATTTGGGATACCACAGCATCTAACCCCGATAAAGTAAAAATGCTTTTAGATAAAGGGTACGATGTATTTATGGTGATGGTTTATACTCATCCTATGATATCTTTTATATCTAACTTTAATCGAATAGATAGAAAAGTTCCTAAGGTAGCAGTCTTCAGTACTTGGCAAAAGGTATATAGTTTAGTTAATCATTATAAAAACCTCCTTGGAGATAAATTTACAGTATTTGTAAATGACTTCTCAGGTAAATACGATAAGCAAATTAAAGACTTTAATAACGCAGCTAAAAAAGGATCTTCAGGCATAGAAGCATACTTGGAAGACTATATGAATAAAGAAGGAAGAGAAAAATTTACTTCTACGTTTAGAAAACCTTTTGAATTAGGAGCTGAAGATAAAGCTGAATTTGATAAATTAATTAAACAAACTTCTATTCCTCAGGATGATGAAGTAGCAATAAAAGCTCTTAAGAAAGATTTTGAAAAAATGTCTCACCATTATAAGAGCGGTAAGTATGGAGTTGATAGATTAAAAAATCTATATCAGAAAAATATAGATAAAAGAGAAAAACTAAGACAAGGTGAATTAGCAAACATTCAACAGATTGCCGATATGCTTTCAGATAAAACTTTTAACGAGCTACTACAGCATTCAGATGCAGGTAGTATAAAAAGCAAAGTACAATCCTTTCTATGATAGCATTATACCCAGGAGCATTTAAACCTCCACATAGAGGTCATTTTGAATTAGTACAATCGTTACTGAATGGTAGTGCTAATGCTTCTGTGTATGACATAGATGATTACCTTGAGAGAGGACAGGAAGTTCTTAACGCTCCTCAATCGAACTACTATAAGATTGATAAAGTAGTTATATGTATAGGAGGAAAAGAGAGAAACGGTATTGATCAAATACTATCTGAGAAAATTTGGAATATTTATAGTAAACATTTAGGTAACGTAGAGATTAGAACAGATGAAATGAATCCTATGTTTACTGCTAAAAAATATGCTGAAGCTAATCCTAACGATGTCTTTTATGCTATAACAGGTATAAGAACTGAAAACGATTTTGTAGACCTTAAAAGAGTAACCACTTACAAGAACGTTGATAATGTAGATGGATTAATGGTCGGTGAAGTAGAAAAAGGCAGACAATTAAGAGCATCAGACTTTAGGAAGACTATTCTTTCTGGTAATCTAGATAAAGTAAGAGATTTTTTTCCTAAAGAACTAGATAGCAAAGACATTTTAGAAATAATGAAAGAACTAAAAGACGCTATAATATCAGAACAAATGAATGCCTCTATAGAAGGTATGTTTGAATCTTGGTTTATAACTGAAGGAAGTAGCCCTGCACAAGCAAGACCGTCAGGTACAGTTAAGTCTTCAGATAGAGCTGCTTTAGTAAGATTACATAACTACCTAAGAGGATTAGTTACTGATGATATTGATATACTTATTAGACCTCCTCATCTTATTGTTACTCCAAAAAAATTAAAAGACCCAATAAGTTTTGATTATACTCCTTATATGGGAACGATGATTGAGAATACATTAGGAGATTTTAATTTTGCACCTTTTATGGCTTCAATTATAGAGTATGCATTAGATCAAGGCATGAAAATACAACCTATACCTGAAGTAAAGGTAAAAAAGGATATAACACAAGCATCAGACTTTTTTGGAAGAACTGCTTACTATAGCCCAACGGAAATGGAAATAGTATTATATACTTTAGATAGACATCCTAAAGATATAATGAGATCTTTTACTCATGAACTTATTCACCATAAACAAAACCTAGAAGGTAAACTCAATAATATAACTACTCAAGATACTAACGAATCAGATAGGTTATTAGAATTAGAAAAAGAAGCTTACTTAGAAGGTAACATACTATTTAGAAACTGGGAAGATAAGGTTAAAAATGAATATTTTAGTAAATAAAGTTGGATTTCTGAATTTTTTTTCGTATATTATATGTACTAGAAAAACTAAAAAATAAAGGTTATGTCAAAAAGTATTATTGATTTGTTAGAAGCGTATCCTCTTCCGGAACGTGTAGAGACTCCTAAATATAAAATATATTGTGATATGGACGGAGTACTTACTGATTTTGAAACACAATTTCGTACTAGGTTAAATAAAGAAGGAAAAGACTACTACCCTCTAAAAGATATTGCTAAAGTAGTAAAACCTAAAGATTTCGAAGCAATATTCGGTATAGAAGAATTTTGGAAGTTTATTGACTTCCATGTTGGAGTAGGATTTTGGGTAGGTATGCCCTGGATGCCACGAGGTCAAGAGCTTTGGAACTTTATTAAGAAGTATCAACCCTCGTTGCTTACATCTCCTTCAAGAAATAATCAATCAAGATTAGGAAAAAACTTATGGGTAAAGAACAATCTTTCTCCTAAACCAAAAGTTATATTTGCATATTCAGCTGATAAACAACGCTATGCTGGTCCTAATAGTATTTTGATTGATGATAAAAAATCAAATATTCAAGAATGGGAAGCAGCTGGTGGTATTGCCTTCAGAGTAAAGAATGGTGATATTGGTCCTGCTATTCAAGGGCTAAAGGAATTAGGATATGAGTAAAGATAGTTTACTAAAAAAAGATTTTAAGGATAAGGACGTAAATAGAATACGTAATATAATCCAAAAAGACTATACCGGTAGAACAACTACTGGTGCAGGGTATGAAAAAGCAAAAAAGAAATACTCAGAAGGAGATGTTTGGGAAGAAGGAGGACGTACTTGGACTATTAAGAATGGTATTAAACAAAACGTTACTAAATTAGATGCTGCTAAAAAAGCATTAAGAGTTCCTCTATCATGTCCGAAATGCGGTGGTACAATGAAACACCACCTTTCTAAAAAGATGTATAAGATTCATGGCTTTTGTTTTAACTGCACTATTGATTATGAGGCAACTTTAAGAAGAGCTGGTTTATACGAAGAGTATGAAAACAAAATGATGAAAGGAAATCTAGAAAGTTTTGGTAAATCTTTAGAGGCTTTTGTAATAGATTCGTTAGAAGAATCTACTAATGGCTTTGTTACCGAACAAGGAGTAGTTGAGAAATGGAAACATAATTCTAAAGCAAATAACGAAAAAATTGTTAAAGACTTAAATGACTTTCTAAAACATCTTCGTTCAAAGTTATAACTGTATATTTATATATAAATTTAGGTAAGTATTTTTATTACAAATAACTATGACTCAAAAAGAATTATTAGAATCAGTTCTTAAAGAATTATCTACTATCAAGAAGGGAATGCCGAATGGCGAGCTTAAAGCTATGGTAGGAGATATGAAAGAAATGAAAGATGACGTATCGGAATTAAAATATATGTTACTAAACCCAGAAGACGGAGTAGTGGTTAAAACAAACCAAAATACAGCATTTAGGAGAAAGATGGAAGAAGGCGATAAAGAATTTCAGCAAAAGCTACTTGAAATAGAAGATTTTAAGAGATGGAAGACTGGAGTTAATAAAGCTCTATGGATAATCTTTTCAATACTACTTGCTCTAGTAGGTAAGATATTACTAGGAGTTAACTTACAATTTTAATGGCAAAGAAAAAATTAAGTTCGGATATGATTGCTTTTATGCGAGAATTAATCTTGCAAGAAAAGACTAAGGTTGCTCAAGACTCTGATATTAAATCAAGACCTGGAACGCAACCTAAGAAGTATCATAAAGGACTTTCTAAGTCAACTAAAGCTGCAAGAGACGCTCATTTTAAAAAGAATGACGATTACGGTGATGCTCCAGGCGATAAAGGAGCTAAAACTAAAAAGTCTAAACATACAAAAAAGTTTGAAAAAATGTTTGGAGAAACAATTAACGAAATGCCTGCTGGAAGATCCGATGCAGATACACGTAAGTTTAATGCCTTGCCTAAGTCAATGCAAGATAAAATGATTGGTAGATATGGTGAACCTAAATTTGGAGGTAAGCATGATTTTATTTCTAATGATGGATCTACCTTATTTAAAGCTACTGAAAAAAATACTGAAACAGGATCTATTGGTCATACGATAATAAAACTACCTTCATTTGAAAAGTTATTTAGTGATTGGGGAGATATTATTAAAGACATAAAGACACTAAGAAAAAATAAAGATATTAACAGTGACGCTAAAGCTAGAGAATTATTTGAAGAAATGAAATCTTTATTTAGATCATTGCAGAGATATCTTAGAGAAGAAAGACCAGAACAATACGAACTTATGAAAATGAGAAGAAGTATGAATGAGATGGCTTACGAAGATATACCTTGCCCTGCATGTGGTGATCCTAATTGTGATCATAAAGCAGATCATATGAAAGAATCTGATTACTCACCGTTAGGGTATGCTAAAAGAATTATAAGCGGGGATATTAGCTTTAGAGATGCAATGAAAGACTCAGGTACTTCGTTTACTAATTTAGCTACCTTGTTAAAA
>VMHT01131692.1_pt1 | contig 18847 bp, 17 predicted proteins | sample 4693611 | NCBI WGS metagenome assembly VMHT01 (sample SAMN12280063, study PRJNA550983) | marine metagenome | isolation source: seawater sampled from same location over 5 years 0.02-0.2 micron viral filtrate | place: USA: collected off the coast of southern California halfway between the port... ...
ATTGATATAACTACAATCAAACCTTCGACAGTCAAATATGCAGATAAAAATGAAAAAAGCCCTTTTAATTGGAGCCGCTATGCTCTCTACTGCTTTAAACGCTGAAACGCTCACTATTGAGCGCATTTTCTCCTCCCCTTCTCTTGATGGCAATGCGCCTCGTGCTTTAAAAGTATCGCCTGATGGAGAGCGTGTAACTTTCCTTAAAGGGAAACAAACCGATTATGAACGTTTGGACCTTTGGGAATACCACATTGAGAGTGGTGAAACTCGCATGCTGTTCGACTCTAACGATTTACAAAGTGGCGAAGAAGTGCTTTCTGACGAAGAAAAAGCGCGTCGCGAGCGTATGCGCTTATCAGGCAGCGGTATTGTTAGCTACCAATGGTCTGACGATGGTAAAGCGTTGTTATTCCCACTAGGCGGCGACGTGTTTTACCACAAGCTTGGCGAGAAAGGTGCCAAGCAGCTGCTCGATACAGAAGCTTTTGAAACCGACATCAAGCTTTCGCCTAAAGGCAACTACATTTCGTTTATTCGCGACCAGAACCTTTACGTAAAGCACATTGCATCAGGTAAAGAAACCGCCATCACCAAAGAAGGTGGCGGCAATATAAAATTCGGTATGGCAGAGTTTGTGGCACAGGAAGAAATGGGCCGCATGACAGGCTACTGGTGGTCACCAGATGAAAGCAAGATTGCATTTACCAAGGTGGATGAAAGCCCGGTCGACGTGATCATACGTTCTGAAATTTATGCTGACGACATCAAACTTATTGAACAAAAGTACCCGAAAGCGGGCACGCCAAACGTATTGGTAGAACTAGCTATCCAAGATATTAAATCTGGCGATCGCACGTGGGTAGATTTAGGTGATGACAAAGACATTTATTTTGCCCGTGGTAAGTGGATGCCAAACAGCAGTACCTTTACTTATCAGTGGCAAACCCGCGATCAGCAAACCCTTGAACTTCGCGCTTTTGACATAACAGAAAGCAAGCAAAAGGTGCTGTTAACCGAATCGAGTGATACGTGGGTAAACCTGCACGACGACCTATACTTCTTAAAAGAGCAAGGCCAATTCATTTGGGCTTCAGAGCGCGATGGTTTTAAGCACCTTTACCTCTTCGACAATAACGGTAAATTAGTTAAGCAATTAACGAAGGGCGACTGGGTAGTAGACAGTGTAGAAGCTATCGACACAGCCAATAACCGTTTGTACTTCTCTGGACGTAAAGACACGCCACTGGAAAGCCATGTATATAGCGTGTCGCTAGATGGCGGGGATATAACTCGCGTGACTGAGCTTGGTGCTTATCACAGCGCTGCGTTTAGCAAAGATGCTTCTATTTTTATTGACCGTTTCTCAACCATCAACTCACCTGCCCAGGTTAGCCTTAACAGCGCAACCGGCGAGCGAATTACCTGGCTTGAAGAAAACAAGGTTGAAGAAGGCCACCCGCTGCACGCCTATATGGATAGCTGGACAGCCCCTGAATTTGGTGACATTACCACCAAAGATGGCGCAACCCTCAAATACCGTATTTACACGCCAGAAAGTGCAAAGCAAAACCCTAAGCAAAAACACCCTGTTATTGTTTACCTTTACGGCGGCCCGCACGCACAAGTTGTAACAAACAGCTGGGCGGGCAACCGTGGTTTGCTGTTCCAACATTGGGTTGACCAAGGCTATGTAGTGTTTACGCTAGATAACCGTGGCTCTAACTATCGCGGCAAGGGTTTTGAAGATCCTATCTACAAAAAAATGGGCTTTATTGAAGTTGAAGACCAAGTGGCAGGCGTAGAGTTTTTGCGTACGCTTCCTTTCGTTGATGCTGAGCGTATTGGTGTTCATGGCCACAGCTATGGCGGCTACATGACCCTAATGACCATGTTTAAAGCGGGCGATTACTTTGCAGCGGGTGTATCAGGCGCACCAGTCACCGACTGGCGCTTATACGATACCCACTATACTGAGCGCTACATGGGCAACCCAAATACGGATGACGATGCTTACACTGCGTCTTCAGTATTCCCTTACGCAAAAGATCTTAAAGGCGACCTTTTGATTTACCACGGCATGGCTGACGATAACGTACTGTTCACCCACTCGACCATGCTGTACAAACACCTTCAAGACTTGGCAATTCCGTTTGAAACCATGGACTACCCAGGAAAGAAACACAGTATTCGTGGAAAACAAACGGGCATTCACTTATACAAAACTGTCACCAATTTCTTTAATAGAAATTTAAAAGACTAAGCTAAGAGTAAGTGAAGCTATAAAAAAGCGATGCCTTGTGAAAGCGCATCGCTTTTTTAATGGGTTTTACAAAATGGCTTGGCGGTATACAAAATGCTATACCCACAAAGGGGCACCATATTTACCGTTATTAGCTAAACATCTGGGTTGCTAGGTTTTGCTGTACCGCCTGCGCTGATGACGCACTCAGCTCTATTTCAACTGGATCGGCTTTACCCGACAACCAAATTTTAAGCTCAGCGTCGGTATCAAAATGCCCCGCCGTTTCAACAATAAACTGGGTAATCGATTTATAGGGAATTGAGTGGTAGTTTACTTTGCGCCCTGTAAGGCCTTGCTTATCAATAAGAATTAAACGCTTATTAGTGAACACGCTTAAATCACGCACTAATTTGAACGCAGAAGTAACCGTCTCATTAGCCGCTAATATGGGGGTGAGTTCTTCTTGAACATCTGCAGCGCTTGTTTCGCTTGCATTACCCATAATGGTATCAAATAAACCCATAACTATTTCCTTTTAGGCAGAGGCAAGCTTTACTCGCCATTGAACTCTATGCGCCAGTGGTTTGGGTTTATCCAAAGCAAAACCTTGGCCATAATCGACCTTCAGCTTTCGCAGTACTTCTGCTGTCGCATTGTCCACCACAAACTCAGCAACGGTTTGTTTACCCATGCTGTGCGCAATGTTATTAATTGCCGTTACTGTAGCATGATCAATAGGATCGTGAACGATATTTCGAACAAAGGACCCGTCAATTTTAACGTAATCCACGTCTAAATTTTTTAAATACGTGAAGGAAGACATACCCGCGCCGAAGTCATCAAGGGCAAAACTACACCCGATATCACGTAATGTAGAAATAAAATGTTTTGCCGCATTTAAGTTAGTTACTGCGGTTGTTTCGGTTATTTCAAAACATATTTTTTCGGCGGGTACCGTAGTACTTTGCATTCGCTGCGCGATTTTATGCAGCGCCATTTCATCGCCAAGCGTGATCCCCGACAGATTAATCGCTACCTTACCTACATTGTCGATATGCGCAGGGTTGCTTTCCAACGTTTTTAAGGTGTTATCGACAACCCATAAATCCACTTTGTTCATCAACCCGTGGCGTTCTGCTAAAGGTATGAATAACCCGGGACTAATAAGCCCACTCTCTTTAGAGTTTAAACGAAGTAAAATTTCATAATGCTGTAAGTGAGCACCTTGCTCTTCTTGCGGCACTGTAAGCGGCATAATCGCCTGGCTATACAATTCGAACCCGTCGTGTTGCAGTGCTTTATGAAGTGCATGCAATACTTGGTTTTCACTGTCGTCTATCGCCATTTGACTGTCGTTTTCTCGGAACACAAAGTAGCGATTGCGCCCAAGGTGCTTGGCTTTATAACAGGCATTATCTGCTGCCTTAATCAATGCTTCAGCGCTTTGAGTACTTGCGTTTATTTCTATTACACCAATGCTGGCACCAACGAAAAAGAGTTTATCGTCATATACGAAGCGGTAATTTGAAACGGCAAGCAATAGTTTATCTAAACACTGGGTTACCTCATCCAAACTTTGGTTGCGAAATATAATGCAGAACTCGTCGCCTCCTATGCGAGCCAGCAAGTCTTGGCCATTTACAAATTGCCTAAAAATAGTCGATATCTCTTTTAGTAACTTGTCGCCCGCCGGGTGCCCGACTAAACGGTTATCCAATCGCGTTTTAACCCCTGAATTTGGGGTAGCAATCCACTCTATATTGCCCTTCGCGTTAACAAACGCTAGCGATGAATATCCTTTTGCATTCCCATAAGCGAAAGCGCTTGGGCATTAAACCAGTCTACCTGGTTCGGTTCAAACGTAGGCCAATTTCTCATTACGTTGTGAAGGGCTTGAATACGCTCGGTAGAAAAGACCTCTAAGCTGATTTTGACTTGCTCAGCCACTGTATTTGCCTTAGAGACTCGGGCCGCACGTTCTTCACTTTGAATGGATACACCCGCAGATACGAAAACGAGGGTGAGAAAAAGGAAAAGCACCGTAGGGAATGCATATATACGATGGTTAATTCTGCTCAGCATTTGCGTATCTCCGGTAAATCGCCGAGATAGACTAAAGTAGAATTATGAAACAAATGTGAATTGCCTTATATACAATATGTTGTAGGCTCTGGCGAAACATGAACACATCTGGCACTGTAGGGGATTAGTATCAAAATAGATAAAGCATCGCTAACCATAGAGCGCTAATTAATGAGTAGCACACCTAACTTTGACAGTATTAAACTCGCTTACGAGCGGATCAAAAAAGACGTAAAACACACGCCTATAGTGGAATCATCTTTACTTAACCACTGGTTAGGCCACCGAATCCTATTTAAAGCCGAGTGCTTACAGACGATCGGCGCGTTTAAGCTTCGCGGCGCCATGAATTTCCTCGCCCGTTTACAAGAAGAAGGTCGCCTTCCAAAACACGTGGTTGCAAATAGTTCGGGTAATCATGCGCAGGCGGTAGCCTATGCAGCTGCACACTTTGGTATTAAGGCAACAATTTTTGCCAGTGAAACTATTTCCCCTATTAAAGCCGCTGCCACGCAAAGCTATGGTGGTGAACTAAAGTTGTTTCCCACTCGTCCAGAGGCCGACGCTGCGGTAAAAGAAGCATCAAAAGCCCCTGATACGGTTTGGATCCCGCCGTTTAATCACGAAGATATTGTAGCCGGACAAGGCACTGCAGCACTTGAGGCTCTCAATGAGGTGGGTAAGGTAGACGCTGTATTTGCTCCCTGCGGTGGTGGTGGCTTGTTGTCAGGTACTCTGTTGGCAACACGCACATTGCAACCTGATGCACTTGTCATTGGCGCAGAACCCGCTGAAGCCAATGATGCTTCTATGTCGCTTCAAGCAGGTGAAATTGTTGCTTTAGACTATTCGTCTAACACCCTTGCCGATGGCGCAGCCACACCATCTGTTGGTGATGTTACGTTTCCTTTACTTCAAGAGCTTGATGATTTTTATGAAGTGGACGAGGTGCAAATTGCTTATTGGACGCAATGGCTGCACCATCTACTAAAGCTTCACATTGAGCCTACTTGCGCTATGACTATGGCGGCGGTTGCTGCATGGGCCGCCAATACGACACCAAGGCAAACCGCTTTAGTGATGTTATCTGGGGGCAACATTAGCCAAGCTTCCATGGCAAAAATTTGGGAACGTGACTTTTTGCTACAGCCACCTATCATCGACTTTGAAGAATTAAACGAAGAATAAAAATCATGAAGATAAGACAGAAATTAACTATGACTCCAACACTATTGAATACTCATCCTGCAAAGCGAGTAATGGGCGTTGTTGCCTCTGCCGCACTCATGGCTGCCCTGTCTATGGGAGCTTCTCAGGCTGCAACGCTTGTAAATAACGTGAAAGGTTACACGCTTAATGAAAGCGGCAAGCTCATCACGTTTTCTAACCTTGTTATAGATGAAGGCAAGGTGGTGGCACTAAACGTAGAAAAAGACAACCAACGTATTGATGAAACCATAAATGGCAACGGAAAGGTGATGCTGCCAGGGCTAATAGATGCACACGGTCACTTGCTAGGCTTAGGTGCAAACTTACTCGAAGTGAACTTGCGAGAAAGCAGCAGCGCCCAAGATGCCGCCAAAATGGTGGCCGACTACGCTTTTGCCAATGCACAACAAGATTGGATTACAGGGCGTGGCTGGAACCAAGAATTATGGTCTGACAGGGCCTTTCCAACAGCGGCCGACTTAGACAACGTCGTATCTGACCGCCCCGTTTTTCTTACCCGTGTAGACGGTCACGCGGCGTGGGTCAACACTAAAGCCATGGAATTAGCGGGCATTACTAAAGACACTCAATCACCCGTTGGCGGTGAAATTATCAAAGATGCAAACGGCAACCCTACTGGCGTGTTCATTGATAACGCATCTTTATTAATAGAAGCGCATTTACCCAAAGCCAGTAACGCCATATATGCCCAACAGCTCGACGCAGCTGGTGAGCACTTACTTGCTAATGGTATCACGTCAATGCACGATGCCGGCGTCGGCAGAGAGGTTTATGACTTCTATTTAAAAGAGGCCGTTGAGGGCGATTTACCGGTACGTATTTACGCTATGATAAGCGCAACAGATACCGAGCTTTCGACCATGTTGGGTAACGGCCCTATTCGCGACGAAGACGACTTTTTGTATATTCGCTCGGTTAAAGCTTATGGCGATGGCGCGCTAGGTAGCCGAGGTGCAGCGCTTCTTGCGCCCTATTCCGATGCCCCACACCAGCATGGTTTATTACTGACTCAACCTGAAGACATGACGCAGCTTTTCACCACCGTTATAGGCGCAGGATTTCAGCTTAACTATCACGCCATTGGCGATAAAGCGAACCACGTAGCGCTCAATGAATTTGAAACTACCTTTGGCAATATTGGCGGCAGCGAACTCCGCCATCGTATTGAGCATGCGCAAGTAATTGCACCCGATGATTTGGCCCGCTTTGCCAAGTTAAAAGTGCTACCTTCTATGCAGCCAACGCATGCCACCAGCGATAAGAACATGGCCGAAGATCGCATAGGCAAAGAACGTATGAAAGGCGCCTATGCGTGGAAAACGTTGCTAGATTCAGGCATTGCGCTGCCACTAGGTTCTGACTTTCCAGTAGAGTTAGCCAACCCCTTTTACGGCCTTCACGCGGCGGTAACTCGTCAAGACAGAAACAACCAGCCAGTAAAAGGCTGGTATGCTCACGAGGCTCTAACCGTTGAGCAAGCGTTTAAAGGCTTTACGTTAGATGCGGCATACGCTGGGCATATGGAAGACACACTAGGTACGCTAACGCCAGGAAAATGGGCCGACTTTATCTTAGTGGACCAAGATATCTTCACCATTGATGCGAAGGACATTTGGAAAACCGAAGTGCACGCTACGTACGTGGCAGGCAAGCAAGTATTTGCCCAATAACCGCGAGTGTAGTGCGTAAATGAGCAATTCAAACAAAGGCCTTTTAAGCAAAGGAATTGGCGGTGTAGGTGCCGCCCTCTTAGTGCTAAACGGCCTTATTGGGGCGGGAATTTTTGCCCTACCAGCCAAAATGGCCGCTGAATTAGGTGCGTTCAGCCCTTACATCTTTTTGATTTTTGGCGCCCTGATGCTTGCTGTGGTGTGGTGCTTTGGGCAGCTAGCCGTCTTGTATCAAGAAACCGGCGGGCCAGTGATTTATGCCCGCAAAGGCTTCGGTGATGCCGCCGCGTTTCAAACTGGCTTTATTTACTATTTAGCCCGCGCAACCGCTATCGCGGCCAATATGCACGTGCTGTTACTTTACGCAGGGTATGTTTGGCCTGAGCTAAACGCAGGGATAGGTAAGTCTCTGGCCATTATTGCACTAACAGCAACGCTGATCTTTGTGAATATTGTGGGTTTAAAAGCTGCGATGCGGGCACTAGACACCATTTCAGTGTTAAAGCTTTTGCCCTTTGCCGCTCTTATCGGTATAGGCTATTGGCAGTTAGATTTTAGCCTCGAGTCTGACTCGTCAATGTCAAACACGCTACCGGCTTTTGATACCATTTCTGCTGGCGCCCTACTTACGCTTTACGCCTTTATAGGGTTTGAAACTGTGGTGGTAACCAGTGGAGAAACGAATTCACCGAAAAAAACCATACCTCGGGCCCTAATGTTAACCGTGTCGGGTATTGCACTGTTTTATTTTTGCGTGCAGTGGTTGTACTGGCATACGGTAGGCGCAGCAAAGCCCGATAGCGCGCCGTTGATTGCCCTTGCCGATATGATTTTTGGCGAAACCGGTGCGCTTATTATGACGCTAACTGCTGTGGTGTCTGTTGCAGGTAACTTGCTTGCCAATATGATTTCTACCTCTCGGCTAACGTTTTCCATGTCGCATCAGTCGCTTATTCCGGGCAAACTGGGCAAGCCGTGGTTAGGCAAAGTACACGGAACGTTTGCTACACCTTACATCTCCATATTGGTATTGGGTATTTTCGCCGGCATGATGGCGCTAAGCGGAAGTTTCGTGTGGCTGGCCATTGCGAGTGTTCTGGCAAGGTTAGTGGTGTACGCAATGTGTGTGTTGGTGCTCATTAAGGCGCAGAATCAGTTAACGCTTCCGGTTAACCTTATTAAGCGCGTGTTGCCTTTTTTAGCGCTTGCGGTGTGCGCGTGGTCTGTTACACAATCTTCAACCCATGCATGGTTATTTTTAGTGGGCGAACTCGTTATTGGCGCAGTGCTTTATGTCGTCCTACACAACAACGCTTCAAAAGGTTAAAAAGTGGAAATTCAAGTTATACCCGTTACCCCGTTTGCTCAAAACTGCTCATTAATTTGGGACTCATCTACTATGCTAGGGGCTTTTGTTGACCCTGGTGGCGACATTGAAAAGCTGATAAGCGCAGCTTCAAACAAAGGCGTCAATATAGAGAAGATCATTTTGACTCATGGTCACCTAGATCATGTGGGCGGTACGGTTGCTATTGCCGAACATTACAATGTACCTATTGTAGGGCCGCATGTGGGTGATAAGTTTTGGTTAGATGCCCTAATGCAGCAAAGCCAAATGTTTGGGTTTCCACCGGCACAGCCTTTTGCTCCTACTGAGTGGTTAAACGACAACGATACCATTTCAGTTGGAACCTTAACGCTGGACGTTCTGCACTGCCCTGGGCACACACCGGGCCATGTTGTATTAGTCGAGCGCACAAGCAATAAGGTGATTGTGGGGGACGTCATTTTTGCAGGCTCTATTGGCCGCACCGATTTTCCGCAAGGAAATCACCAGCAGCTTATCGATTCTATTAAGCAGAAGATAATGGTATTACCCGATGATATGACCATTTATCCCGGCCACGGCCCGACGACTACCATAGCCACAGAGAAAGCCACAAACCCGTATGTTTCTGGGCAGTTTGGGTAACGTAGATGTAGTGAGTGCGTATTAAAAAGCGAGGTACGCTTATATCAGAAGCGCCCTCGCCTTTTTCGTATTTAGTCGGTATTTGGTCGTTAGCTGCCCTTGTTAACCACAGGTGTTAACTCAAATTACAGCTAGGTTAACTGCTACGCGCTTATTCGTAAGCACCGCTTGCGTAGTGTAATTCATAGCTGTGGCTATAAATTTCAAGGATGTTGCCAAACGGGTCTTCCATGTAAATCATGCGGTATGGTTTTTCACCTGGGTAATAGTAACGTGGCGCTTTCATGCGTTTTTTGCCACCAGCAGCAACAATTTTCTCGGCCAAACCTTCAACATCAGGGTCTTGAACACAGAAGTGAAAAATACCGGTTTTCCAGTATTCAAAGTTATTTTTTGGGTTTTCCTGATTGCTAAACTCAAAGATTTCAACGCCTACACGGTCACCCGTTGAAAGGTGCGCAATACGGAACTTGCCCCAGCCTGCGCCAAAGACATCGGTACACATTTCACCAATAGCCGAGTCATCTTCTACTATTTCGGTTGGCTTCATAATAAGGTACCAGCCAAGCACTTCGGTGTAGAACTTAACTGCGGCTTCCAAATCGGGCACCGAAATGCCAATGTGTGAAAACGTACGTGGATACGGTGTTTTTACTGCTTCAGTCATCACTTACTCCTTTGTAGTGCAAGTATTCAAAATGGCTTAAACGCACGGTTTATCTCAGTGGCCTTACGGCAAGTGATAGCGCGTTTAAGTGAACGTGGGCACATAGTAGCTAGACAAGCACAAAACATGAAATTATCATTATTTCTTAAAATGATAATTTGAATTTATAGCGTTATGATTAATCCAATTTGGCTGGATACCTTTATCACCTTAGTTGAAACAGGAAATTTTACCCGTACGGCGGAACAGCGCTTTATGACGCAACCCGGGGTGAGCCAGCACATAAAAAAGCTAGAAGATGTTTGCAATTGCGAGTTAGTGATTCGGTTAGGTAAAGGCATTCAGCTTACCGAACAAGGCCAGCGCGTTTATCACTACGCAAAAAGTCAGCAAGCCCAAGAGCAAGATTTTATTGCTAGCTTAAAGTTCGACGCGCCGTATGAAGGAAAATGCGTAGTGGCGTGTTCTGGCGCAATTGCTCAGCGTATTTACCCTGCGCTACTTAGCCTTCAAAAACAGCATAGTGCACTTAATATTCACGTTGAAGTGGCGCCCCGCAGAACGATTTTGTCAGGCATTGCCAACAATACCCTTGAGCTTGGTATTGTCACCAACATGCCAGACACAGAAGATGTGCAAAGCGAATACTTAGGCGAAGAGCCGCTGGGGCTTATTCTGCCTCGCGCGCTGCTTGGTTCAGACCTTGCAACTTCGGATAACGCAAAAAGCGCTGACGTTGGTCTTCAAAAAGCTGACGGCTCTATCAAAAACGTTGTCACGACATTAGGGCTTATTAACCACCCGGATGCCATGCACTATGTACAGCGTTACTTTAACGATTGCGGTGAAGCTGACCTTGCCAGCATTAACCCAAATCAGCTTCACCACACCGGCTACATTAATCAACTTTCGCAAATACTATTGCCTGTGAGTGAAGGACTGGGTTTCACCGTACTGCCTACAAGCACGCTAAACTTTGTCAGCTTTGCCGAAAAGCTCGCTGTATACCAAGCTAAAAACGATGTAACCGAGCCACTGTACAGCGTTCAAACCCCACATAGTACGCTTCCCGCCCGCTATGAAATCGTTAAAAAGAAAATCTCCCAAGTACTGGGGTCAGACTCTGACCCCACAATTCGTAATTAGTCGTGCAGCGAGGGATCCGGTGCTACCATTTCTGCTTCTCTTTTATGTTCAGGCACATCCACTTTACCCGAGGCTATCACCTCGCCCTCTTGCCAAAGCTTCCATTCGCCCCGTTCGTATATATCCCACTGTTCGTCATTCGTTAACGGTTCTGTCGCGATAATACTCACCACATCCTTTGGCGTGGTTTCAGCGGCAAAATCGATTTCTACTTCGACATCACTTAAACAAGCCGGGCCAAAAGGCGCTCTACGGGTAATGCTAGCTAGCTTTGTACTACAAAACGTAAATAACCAGTCGCCATTACTTAGCAAACAGTTAAACACACCTTGCTGCGCATACTCTTTTGAAAGCGCCACCAGCGTTTCGGCTAACTGCTCAGGCATAGCGTCTCGGGAAAGGTTTTGCCTAACATTATTCATAATGTCGCAAAACAACTCTTCGCTATCGGTATCACCCACGGCTTCGTAGATACCTGTTCTTCGCGTAAAATTAGGTAACTGACCGTTGTGTGCAAATACCCAATACCGCCCCCATAACTCGCGGGTAAAAGGGTGCGTGTTAGCTAAATTGATGTTGCCCACGTTAGCCTGGCGGATATGGCAAATAGCATTTTTGCTCTTTATGGGTAGCTTAGAAACGAAGTCGGCAATAGGCGATGTGGCGCAAGGCTCAGGGTCGTGAAACATTCGCACGCCTTTACCTTCGTAAAAGGCAACGCCCCAGCCATCTTTGTGCGGCCCCGTTTCACCACCGCGGCGAGTTAGACCAGTAAAGCTAAAACATAGGTCTGTGGGAGTGTTCGCACTCATGCCTAAAAGTTCACACACAGCGTTTATTACCTCTAGCAGTTATCTCATAAAGTACGTTGAGAATACGCAAGCTATCGAGTCTTATCAATTCGACCTTAGGTAGGAATATCAATTTTTCCCTAAGATTCCAGCTTTGTGCAACAGTTCGACAAAGATTTGAGGCAGAGTACTTTTTGACGAAATGTACTCTGCCCCCGTAACTTTTATGCGGCTTTTACTTTAGTGTTGGCTTCAGGTTGTGAAGCTTTGGTTTCTAATTGAGGGTCGACGCTACTTGGCTCACTTAGAGTTTGGCTATCGCGTACGTTCTTTTGTACCGTGATGGCGGCAAACAGGCTAAGCGTAAACGCCATTCCGAAAAAGCCTTTCTCACTTAGTAAAAGCTCGGCATTCAGCAATCCAATAACTAACAGTACTATGGCTGATCCGGTAGCTACCGCTGAAGCTAAAAAGTATGCTTTGGTTGTGGGAACACCTTCCATTTTATCGCGTACCGTTTTTTGCAAGCTTACCACTGAAAATAGGCCAAATAGCATAATAGTGAAGTAATAACCTTTTTCGTTAAGGGCCATAGGTGCGTTGTACAAACCTATGAAATACGCACCTACCCCTACGATTAGTGCTGCTAGTGACGCAATTCGAAACGCTTTAGTGGGTTTATTAATGTTTTGCATAGTAAAACTCCTAAATATTCTTTATTTGACCCGTATGGGTAAACGTAACGGCCTTGTTCATTAAATCGTACTTTTGCATATAGCGGGCAAGGCTACCAAAGGTGGTGGTTTCTACCTTGCGGCCGTGGTCTGAGAGGGTTACGCCATCACTGAACATACTTGCCAAGCCAAGTTTCGCGCGGCTCATATGTACTTTTTGCGGTGTAAAATACGCTTTCGCATTAACCTTTAGCTGTGCAACATCGGTCGTTGAGTACATGGCTGCGTTCAATACATCAAGGGTATACTCGGTGCAGTTTTGGCGTTCACTATTAAACGGGTTCGCCACCACTGAATATCGAGAATTATGAAGTAGCTTAGCTTTGTCATCGCGGTATAGGTTGATTAAAGCCTGCTGCACTTCTACTGACGGAATAATAATTCCCGCTTCCAGCGCATAAGCACTCCAGAAGAAATCAACAGGGTAGTCAGTAATTAAATGACTTTCGCCCTGCTCTTCAGCGTCTTGATATAAATTGTGTATGGCATAGCCTTTCGCCGTATTACCATCACTTAGCTGAATGCTTGAATAAATAGCAATTGCGGTATGGGTAAAGCGAATTCCTTTCGGCATATCTTCAATAGGTCTGCCACGCCTTGCAATAATAAACGCCCGCGCGCCTTCACTAGCCGCATACTTTTCTACATTTTTTGAAAAGGTCGCAATTGCTTCTGGCGTAAAGGTGGGCTTACCATGTTGCTGGCTCCCCGCGTATGCGTGGTGAATACCAGACATTAATAGTACAAGGGCAAACCCGATTGAAGTTAAGTAGGCTTTCATGTTTAACCTACCGCTTAGGATTAGTTGTGGTTGTGATCACTTTGGTTTTAGTAGTAACCACTTGGTTTGGAGCGGGGTCTGCAGTAATAATGGTTTCGGTTATCACCAAAGGCTGATCATGCGCCACTGAAGATTGATGGCTTGCCCGATGAAGATTGCGAGCACTTTCATTCACAGCGCTTTCTACTACCGCGCTTCCGGCAACAACCACACTCCCGGTCAATACCACCGGTACTGCCACGACCGCACTCGCTACCGAAGCTGTTGTCGCTAAACCTTCAGAGGCAGCTAACACACTGTGCTTACTGGCTTTACCGCTATGGTCTATAGAATCATCTGCCATTGCTGAATGGGAAAGAAGCGCACTACTGAGTAATGCAGTTAACATCAATGTTGAACGTGTATTTTTCATATCACTTGCTCCTGGTTTGTTAAGACAAGGTTTGCCTGAACACGTTCTACACTAGAACCAAGAATAAATTTCGTAAACCAAAATGATTAATGTAGTATTAAATTACACCACAAGTATAAAAAAGTAATACCATGAGCCAAATTAGCCTTGTATACGACACCTTGAAGCAGTGCTTACGCGAACAGCGACTCACCTATAAGCAGCTGGCAGAAACACTCAATGTGAGCGAGGCTAGCGTGAAGCGTAATTTCTCGTTACAAGCATTTAGTCTTGATAAATTGGAGCAGATTTGTGAGTGCTTACATTTGTCGTTAAGCGATTTATTCAGTCTTTCACAAAAGCAACAAGAGAAAATTTCACAGCTATCTGAACAGCAAGAAATGGAACTGCTCGCTAACCCTAAGTTACTGCTTGCCGCGGTGTGTGTAAGAGACGGTTGGCGCTTTTCAGAACTGATCAAGCATTACGATATTGATGAAGTGGAAGGCATTAAACTAATGACAACCCTCGATAGACTGAAGCTTATCGAACTGTTGCCAAACAACCATTATAAGCTGCTTATTGCCCAAGATTTTCGATGGATCCCCGGCGGGCCGCTAGAAAAGTTCATGGAACAGGAAGTGATGGTGAAGTTTATGGATCCGAAGAAGAACGAACCGTGGATGTTTCGCTTTTACTTGCGAGGGCGCTATTCACAGAGCTCGGTTTCTATTATTCAGCGGCGTTTAGAGCAGCTTCGGCAAGAAGCAGCAAAACTGAGTAGCGAAGATAATGACTTACCTATTGAAGAGCGCCAACATGTGGGGTTACTTATGACCATGCGGCCTTGGGAGCCTTCGCTTTTTGAAAACATGAAGCGAAAATAACCCCCTCGAAGTTTATTTGGGGGGACAGAGTACATTTTGTAGAAAAGTACTCTGACCCCGTTATTAAGAGGCGCTTCTTGCCTGTATGGTATCTGGTACCCTGTTAGACAGCAGTAGGTATACGACACTGGCTATTATTAACCCTACGAACCACGCGTAGGCGTAAAGCGTATCGAAAATGGCTGGTACGCTGTCTACAAACCCTGCCGCGTGCATAAAGCCGGGTATATTAGGCAAAATACCAATGACAAGTGCAGCTACACCCGCCATGTTCCAACCGTTGTTCGCACCGTATTCACCCGAATGTTGAAACAGCGCATCAATGTTTAACGTCGATTTTCTCAAAATGAAATAGTCGGCAATTAGAATACCTGCGATTGGGCCGAGTAGTGCTGAATATCCCGTAAGCCATGTGAATAGATATCCGCCCGCAGTTTCAAGCAGCTTCCAAGGAAAAATAGCTACACCTATTCCCGCGGTGATATATCCGCCCATTCTAAAGCTAATTTTTGAAGGCGCCATGTTCGAGAACCCATAGGCAGGTGCAACCATATTCGCAGCGAGATTAGTTGTTAGTGTCGCAAGGGCTAGTGCGGCAAGGGCAAACACAACCCCCATGCCGCCCATTCGACCAGCAAGAGCGACAGGGTCCCAGATGGCTTCGCCATAAATGGTAACCGTTGCCGAGGTTACCGCTACGCCAATGAAGGCAAACAGTGCCATGGGTAAAGGTAAGCCAATAGCTTGCCCTAGCATTTGATCTTTTTGTGATTTAGCGAAGCGAGTGAAGTCGGGGATATTTAATGCCATGGTTGCCCAAAACCCCACCATAGATGTAAGACCTGCGAAAAACGCTGGCCAAAACTGCCCTTCTTTGGCACCACCTTCCACAAATTGTGACGGCGTGGATAGCATTTCACCAAAACCACCCGCGTTAGTGTATGCCCAAGCAAGAAGCGCTAGGCCCATTAAGATCAAAAATGGTGCAGCGAAGGTTTCGAGCCAGCGTATAGACTCGGTACCGTGTTTTATAAATACCAAGTGCATTGCCCAAAAAGCGAAGAAGCACAGCGTTTGGGTAATATCGATACCTAAAAATGGCAGCGCTTGCCCCACAAACGCGTCGCCGCTCACGCTATTTAAAATAACGTAAATCGCACTGCCACCAACCCAAGTGTTAATGCCAAACCATCCACACGCCACAAGACCGCGAGCCAGAGCAGGAATCTTCGCGCCTTTGGTACCAAAAGCACTACGTAGCAATACAGGAAAAGGTAAGCCGTATTTAGCCCCCGCGTGACCGATTAGCATCATTGGCACCAGCACAATAACGTTGCCTAACAGCACGGTAATCACTGCCTGATACCAATTCATGCCTTCAGACACTAGCCCGGCAGATAAGAGATAAGTAGGTACGCACACCACCATGGCGACCCATAATGCCGCATAGTCTTTCCACCCCCAGGTTCTTGTTGCCTTGCTGGTTGGCGCTAAGTCTTCGTTCCATAAATCGCCATCGTAATGGGAAGGTTTTGTCATGGGTTGATTGTTGGTGTTATCCACGATCTCTTTCCTCGTTGAGTTTGTTGTGCTCATAGTGACATTTAACAAACGTTGCTTCTTGATAAAAAGTCGCTCTTCGCGAAGTCTTTTACTCACGTTTAGCTTAATAAAATACAGCGTCTTTGCCTGTAAAACTGAAAGAAAAGCAAAAACACTGCCGTTTCGCGTGCTTTGATAAAGCGATACCTACATGCCGTTTTGTACTTTTGGTATCTCTTCTAATCACGTGTGTTTTTTGGAGCTAAATTTGGCGCTTTATTCAATAGGAATAAAGCGCATTACTACTCAAATTAAAAATTACGCCTTACCGTTACGCCATAGGTTCTTGGCTTCGCATAGGATATTTGGCTGGTCCCATAAAAGCCCGTCACGTCAAAGCCAATCAGTTCATGGTCTGAGTCGAACAGGTTATCTACGTAGGCAGCTAAGCTCCATTTGTCTTGCCCGTCAACCCAAGTTAAACGGGTATCGGCAGTGGCATAGCTATCAATTTCATGAGCGGTAAAATTACGCGCGTTGTGAAAGGTTTCTGATTGATAGCTAGCTGACAACTGCGCTGCCATATTGCCGTTAAAAGCATCCCAGTTATAGCGAAGCATGGCAGACGCCTGAAATTCGGGGGTAAATGGCGGCGTTGTATCGGCAAAGTAACCTGAAGCCACTTCTAAATCTTCAACCACCGCATCGGTATAAGAGAAATTCACCATGACATCTACGCTGTCTGCTGGCGTTAAAAAGACCTCTAGTTCCAGACCACTAAATGACGCTTCTTCATTGGTAACCACACCCGCGTTATTTACCCACGAAAACGATTGGTAATCGCTGTAGTCATAGTAAAAGACATTGGCATTAAACACGCCGCTTCCCTGCATAAAGCTGTGCTTTAAGCCAGCTTCGTATGAAGTCAGCTCTTCAGGTTCATAAAAGCTAAATCCACCTGATAATGGTGCATTGAAACTGCCCGCTTTTACACCTCGATTTATACCGGCGTAGTAAAGACTATTGCCCACGCTATACTCTAATTGGAGTTTAGCTGACCATAAGTTTTGATCGTTTTGTTCATCCATTACCTCTAACGAGGCCGTGCTAGTATCAATTTCTATAATGCGATCGTTGGTATTTTCATTTTGATAAACATTACCCAAAAAGTCTTTGTTCTCGCGGGTATAGCGCAAGCCGCCCACTAAAACAAGGTCATCGGTTAAGCTATAGTCTACCTGTCCGAATACAGAGTAAGAATCAGTTTTAAGCGATACTAACGTATTGTTTTCTTCGCCACCTAAAAAGAAGGTAGTGGGTGAACCCGCTAACCCTTGACTGTAATCCGTATCGATAGAAAGGTAATAGAGCCCCCCAACCCACTTTAAATCTGCGGTTTCACCTGAGAAACGAAGCTCTTGGCTAAACTGTTCTATGGTGCTGTTAGATTGAAAGATGAGTTCTGGCGATGCCGTTTGATCGGAATCAAGGCCAACGGTACGCTTGAATTCTTTATAATCTGTCATAGCAAAGAAGTCGAAGTCTTCGAAGGCATAGTCTAACGTTGCCGCGAGGCCTTTTGATTTGATCTTGTTTTGATCGTCAAAAGCGAAATCTTTATTTACTTTATTGCCCGAGCCGTCAGGGTCGAAGTTACCGTTGAAATCCCCACCTTGAACGGGGCGGAAGGGGTCGCCGTTAAAGTTACCGTCTACACAAACGCCGGCTTGAATAGTGTCGCAGCCTAGCGGGTCATCGGCAGCGTACATTACATCTATCACATTGCCATCAGCATCTTTTATCTCGGTGGTATTAACCACCTGATAAGGGCCTTCACTTTTTGTGGTATCAGACCAGTTACCGCTAAGAAGCAACGAGCCTTCCTCGCCAATATCAAACAACAGCTGGGCGCGGAACGCTTTGGTATCATCGTTGTAGCCGTCTTCCCCGCCGCCCACTGACCCCAAGCGCGTATCGGGCGCTGCGCCGTCTTCATAAATATTTTCGAGTATTTCACCTTGCTGATTGGTGAACCCAGAAAGGCGACCGTAAATGCCCTCTGCAATTTCACCAGAAATAGCACCTTCAAAGCGGTATTGGTCAAAGCGAGCCGCAGTGAATTCCCCGTAACCTTCTGTATCGGGAGTAGGTTTTGCAGTAACGGTATTAACCAAGCCCCCGGTGGCGTTACGGCCAAACAAGGTGCCCTGCGGGCCTTTGAGTATTTCTATACGGGCTACATCAAATAAGCCGAAGGTTTGCGCTTGAGTACTAGCAAGATACCCTCCGTCTACGTATACCGCTACCGGCGCTTCGGCCAAATCGGCGTAGTCGTTTTGCACCACACCTCGAATATTAAAGATAGCCCGTTGCCCACCTATATCCCCAGCTAACGACACGCCAGGTGTAAACGCGATAAGCTCGGTACTGCTCTCAAGGCCCAGCGCTTCTAATTGCTCGCCGGAAAAAGCGGTAATAGCAATACCCACATCGCTTATATTCTCGTTACGCTTTTGCGCGGTAACTTCAATACTTTCCCAAACATTCTCTGCAGCAAAGGCTGCTGGCGCACTTAACGCCATCCCAACGGTTAACGCCAGCAGACGCTTGTGTGTGTTTAACGTATGCATGTTTTACTCTCGTTTATAGTTCTTTTTAACAAGCCTTGCGGCGGTGTTGTCCCGATATTTTTATAAGAGTAACGGTCGA